>Ga0008836_100161_pt1 | contig 63751 bp, 47 predicted proteins | sample HotLakConsUCCR28_FD_62214 | JGI IMG/M metagenome (GOLD analysis project Ga0008836, IMG submission 62214) | Hypersaline microbial mat communities from Hot Lake, Washington, USA - Hot Lake Consortium UCC-R28 (Hybrid Assembly) ... | reverse complement strand
ACATCCTGCACACTGCCATTGGCATCCATCGCCAGGACAGCGGCCATACCGGCCGACTGGCCCAAAACCATAAATACAGGTTCCATTCGGATGGAACCAAAAGCAATATGGGTAGCACTCAGGCATACAGGTACCAGGAGATTCTTCGCTTCTTCTTTCTTTGGAACAATGGATCGGTAACTTATGGGATAAGGTCCAGGCACACTACCTTCCACATTCCCCTCGTTTTTCACAAAGCCATTGGCATCTACATATCGCTGAACATGGTGAGAATCCATACCATAGGCGGCCAATGCTATCGGATCCGCTGCTACTTCAAGTCCTTCGCAATGGCCTTGGGTCATGACATAATCACTCAGCATCCTGCGGGCTTCCCGAATATAGAGTTGCTCTGGCCAACCATCCTCCCTGCTGTATTCATCCTTGCAGGTTCCCCATTTAGATACTTCCTCCCTGACGATTTCAGGTATTCTGGGATGATAGGCAAGGGTCCACATCAGGCCCTTTTGGTATTCTCTGTGGGCTTCGATGATTTTTTCCCTTTCTTCATACGTTCCCTCAGGATAGGCGTAATTTTGTCCGATAAAATCGGTAGAAAAGCCATGTTTGTTATTGGTATCTGTCTTCCGGTTGGGCATGGCCGAATTGGCCCAGGGAAGGTAAGGCACTCCATAATCATACATGATCTGTACATCGCTGGCCGCTTCGTAATTCCGAAAAAGCAGTTCATAGTTTGCCTCATCATAGGTTTCGGGCTTTTCAAAGGGAATCCTGTTTTCAGGATGATCCGTAAGGGTCATCCTATAACAATAGGCCTGTATTTTCGAATCCCCACTTCCATCAATCCCCGGTCCCAAAGGCGAAATGAATGGTAGTAAACCGGAATCCGGATCACCCGGAACAATGTATGGATCCACACCGTCCACAAAATTGTGGTTCCTGCCATTCTTTGCTGGCTTTCCGCGTAAGGTGACTCCATAGGCATTTGCCTGTACACCATTGAGGCTTTCACCATATTGACTATTCGCTTCTCTGCCTATAGTATAGCTTACACCAGTAGCAGCCATCAGATCCCCTTCGTAAGTGGCATCAATAAATACTTTTCCAAAATATTGCTTTCCGCTTTCCATCGTCAGAGAAGTAATGAATTGGTTATCCATATTTACACCCATTTTTCTTTCCAGTCGCTCGCCAAATACGATATCAATTCCGTTTTCCTTCCTTATCATTTCCTCAAAAACATGCATGGCAGCAGAAGGCTCAAAGGTCCACATGGTTTCTTCTCCATCCTCAGAACGGGAATAGGCCACTCCTTTGTAGGTTTCCTTTTCCTGCCATATCCAGTTTTCAGGCTGATCGTAGTACAGCTTTATATTTCGGTAAAATTCCCTGGCTATTCCTCCTATCGCTTGCTTGTTTCCAATATCCGTTTGTCCCAGACCACCTGTAGTGAGCCCTCCCAATCTGTTTTCAGGTTCAATCAACACTACTTGCTTACCCATTCTGGCTGCCTGTATTGCGGCAGTGATACCAGCGGAAGTCCCTCCATAAACCACCAAATCATGGCGGCTAACCTGAGAGAAAACCTTAGGAGAGTAACAAATGCACAAAATGGAGCAGAGGAATATCGGGAGGAAAAAGACAAGACTTTTCTTTGCCCCTTTTCCCTGGGCAACATTAATAGCTAAGGGAAGGGATTCCTGCCCCAAACGTTTGGGGCAGGAATCCCAGAAATCATCAATTTTCAGCATCAGCTCCGGTATCAATAACCCGGATTCTGGGTCAATGCTGTATTGGTTTCCAACTCTATCCGTGGAATGGGCCACAGGTAATCCCTGCTGGGATTGAAATCGCGGGTTTCTACCACGACCATTTCATCTGCATTGCTGATATGGCCATAGCTGGGTGTTCCGATAGGGTCTATCATCGGAGGCTCATTGAGCCAGCCGCCTCCGCCGTAGCGATTTACCCTGCCTCGGTAGGGTCCCGGCATCACATCCTCGGCAATTCCCCATCTTCTGATATCGAAATACCGAAATCCTTCTATGCCCAATTCATGTCTCCTTTCCTTGCGGACCAGGTTTCTCAATTCCTCTTGAGTTTTACCACTTTCTATAACCGGCATTTGAACCGATTCCCTTTGTCTCAAGGCATTGATGGCATCGTATACACTTTCATCCAGCTGGTTTAATTCCACTTTGGCTTCGGCGTAATTCAGCAACACTTCCCCTAATCTGAAAATGGTCAGGTTCTGATCCGTAGAGCCCACGTCTGTGGGATAATTGGCCAGATCCACATGCTTGCGGTACAGGTATCCGGTAAAGGAGGCATAGGCATGCTGTGCCTCTATATTTTCTACCCTTACCGAATCATCCCCTCTGAATTCCCAGGTCATGGTACTGTCACTGTGGGTTTCAAATATCCAGTTTACCAGGCGGGAGCCAGGTACCACCAGGGTATAATCCAATCGGGGATCTCGGTTTTCAAAAGGATTTTGCGGATCGTACAGGGGCGATTCATCAATGGGCAATCCATCTATACAATCATAGGTATCCACCATATCCTGCGGCGGTTTTTTATTGGAATGACCCAATGCCATCCGTGACCAGAAGTTTCTGGGCATATTGTGTGTTTGCACCCCTCTCAGGTACTGTATCCGGGTAATTACCTCAGGGGAATTGTCCCCGGCAAAGGTAAACATCCCCTCGTAATCCGGATCTACGGCGTATGTCTCTGAATCCATAAGTTCTTTGGCAGCTGAAGCAGCCTCTTCCCAACGCTCGTTCCAAAGGGCTACCCGGGACATCATCGCCAGGACAGTTCCCTGCGTAATCCTGCCCTTATCCGAGGCATCCATAGGTAAGTAGTCCTTTATCTCGTTGAGTTCACTCATTACAAAATCGATTACTTCCGATTTTGGAGACCTGGGAGTTTGCGATTCCTCCAGCGTAAGCGTATTCGTCACCAAGGGTACATCCCCATATAATTCTGCCAGGTAGGCATAGAAATACGCCCTGATAAATCTGGCTTCCCCTACCAGCCTGTCATATTTAGCCGGATCCATTTCATCGCGCAGGTGGCTACCGCGGGAGGTGATAAAGTTGGTACGGTTGATCGCCCGGTAGAAGTGGGACCAGAAGCCATTGGTAAAACCATTGTCTGCATTTTGTTCACCTCTTCCCAAGGCTTGAAGCGGGCTTCCATTTCGGTCCCAGCCATCATCCGAGGCAAAATCAAAGGATAAAAACCAGGCGATTCCTGCAGGCCAGTACCAGAGGCGGTTATATACCCCAGTAACGGCCATTTCCAGTTCCGTTTCATTTTCAAAATAGGTCTCACTGGATGGAGAATCCAGTGGCATCCGCTCCAGAAATTCATCTTCACATGCCGTTGAGAAGAATAGAACGGGTAGTATTAGTATATATTTAAATAGATTTTTCATTGGTTCCTGCTGTTTAGAAGTTAACATTCAAGCCCATGGTATAGGTAGTCATCTGCGGGTACCAACCTCCATTACTGACCGGTGCTTCGGGATCATATCCTTCATAAAAATCCGTAATGGTAAACAGGTTTCTACCGCTCAGGTAGATACGTGCCCGCTGAATATTCAGTATACCAAGGACATTTTCAGGAAGGGAATAACCCAACTGCACATTCTGTCCTCTCAAATAAGCCGCATTACGCATCCAAAAGCTGGAGTTCTGTTCGTTGTTGGTTTGGTTCCAGGCCAATCGGGGAAAGGATGCATCCGTATTATCGGGTGTCCAGCGGTCTTTGTGCTGCTCCTGGACCGTTCCTCCCAGATAAAAGGGCATGATTCCCTGCCCAAACATGTAACCATCTGCTTTACCAACTCCCTGCAAAAACAAAGAGAAATCAAAGCCCTTGTAATCAGCGTTCAATCGAAGGCCAAAGGTATGTCTGGGAATGGGGCTACCTATTACGGCCAGGTCCCGGTCATTGATCATGCCATCTCCATCTACATCCCGGTATTTGATGTCTCCGGGTGCTACATTCCCAAATTGGTCGGCATGATTGTCCACTTCCTCCTGACTTTGAAACAAACCTTCGGAAATGTATCCGAAAAAGGAACCGATGGGGTAACCTTCCCTGTTTACGGTCAGGCCGGTATTTTCTATACCCCGCATGTCAATAATTTCATTCCTTACGTCGGAATAGTTGACCATGATGCTGTAATTCAGGTCTCCTACCTTGTTGCGGTAATTGACCATCAATTCATAGCCGTTGTTTTTCACCTCCCCGGCATTCTGAAAAGGTGCACTAAGGCCAATGGTCTGCGGAATATTCAATGCCAGCAAGATGTCTTTTGTTCTTCTCATGTAATAGTCCGCCGCTACATCCAACTTGCCCCAGAGGTTAAAATCCAATCCGATGTCGGTGGTTTCTGTCAGCTCCCATTGGATGGAGGAATTGGCCATGCTATTCAAGGCTGCTCCCGGAGCATTGGCGCCGTCAAACACGTAGTCCTGTGCTCCTCCTCCAAGGGACATGAAGGCGGCAAAGGGGTATAAACCAATATTTTGGTTACCCAACTGCCCCCAGCTTGCCCTCAACTTCAACTGGTCTATGATACTGGAAGTGCCCTGCATGAAACTTTCTTCCGAAATTCTCCATCCGGCAGAAAAGGAAGGGAATACCCCTACCCGGTTGCCTTCAGCAAAACGCGAAGAAGCGTCCCTACGTACATTTCCTTCCAGCAAATACCTTTCATCATAATTGTAAGTCACCCTGCCGAAAACAGATTGTAAAGCCCAATGGGAAGCGGCCCCTCCCGTTTGTTCATTGGCCCGGTTACCTGCATTGATCTGCTGGTATTGTGGTAGTGGGAATACTTCCCGGTAAGCAGAGATCCATTTATTGGTCTGGTCTTCCTGCTGGTAACCGGCTGTAACACCCAGCGTGTGTACCTCATTGAATGTTTTGTCCATGGTAACAATAGCCCGGATGTTGTTGTACCATTCCCGGTCATACCTTTCTGTTAGGGAATTTCTCTGGGGCACAAAATGCGTAGGGGTCTCCCCATCCCTGGCATAGGTTTGGGTAATATTGGAGAAGCTTTTGGTATGTGGGTTCCAGAACTTGGGGGCATACATCAGCTCAGCGGACAGCCAATCGGTAATTTTGTAATCCAGGCGAAAGTTAAGAATGGCATCCAGACTTTCTACTGTCCGCAGCCCACCATCTTTGGCCCTGGCCAGTGGATGATCCCCATTCCAACCTTCTCCATAGCGACCATTGGAGAGAAGTCCCACTTCATTGGCCGGAATTCTGCGCATCCAGTGGAATACGTACCCGGTGCCGGAGGAGGGTTCCCGCTGGTAAGCCCTGCGTAAAAATATATCTGTAGACAGGGTCAGCCTATCCGAAACATTGACATCAGAGTTGAGTCTGATGTTAAACCGGTTAAAATCTGTATTGGGGATGATCCCGTCCTGGTCCAGGTAACTGATAGATCCAAAAATCTTGGCTTTTTCACTACCTGCATTGATGCTCACATTGTGGTTTTGCATGAAGGCCGTATTCTTTAGGGTCAGGGCCTGCCAATCGGTGTCCGGATACCGGTCTGAGGGCATGCCCGCCCGGTAATCGGCAAGGAATTGTTCAGAGTATTGGGGGTCATTGCCCACATTGGTAAAAGCTTCATTGGCCAGTTCCATGTGATCCAGGGCTCCTACGATTTCCGGCATGCGAGTGGGGACCTGGAAACCGGCATACATGTTATAATTCACCCTTACGCCTTCCACACCTCTTTTGGTGGTAATCAGCACCACCCCATTGGCTGCACGAGCCCCATAGATGGCCGCCGAAGAGGCATCTTTCAATATGGAAATATTTTCTATTTCATTCGGGTCAACATTGTTCAGGTTGGTTTCTACCCCATCCACCATGATCAGGGGATTGGAGTCACCCAAGGTACCTAAGCCCCTGATTCGGATAGCCCCTCCATCTGATCCGGGCTGTCCACTTCTCTGGGTGATGGTCACCCCTGGTGCGATTCCCTGCAATGCCATGGAGGTTTGTCCTACCGGCTGATTGACAATGTCTTCCGAAGTTACCGTGCTTACTGCCCCGGTAAGGTTCACCTTTTTCTGTGTTCCATATCCCACGACCACGATTTCATCCAGTGAGGATAAGTCTTCCTCCATGGTTACAGTGATTTCATTTTGGTTACCCAGCTCAATCCGCTGGGATTCGTAGCCGATGTAGGAAATCACCAGAATGGCATCATCTGGCACATCCAGGGCAAAATTACCGTCGATATCCGTAGCCGTACCAATGGTGGTACCCTCCACCAATACGGTGGCACCCGGAATTCCTTCTCCATTAGGATCCAGGATCCTGCCACTGATGGGGCGTTCCTCTATTAAAATTTTTATGGGTGCTTTGGGGGTCTGGTTTCCCCGGGCAACATAGATGGAATTGTCTACCTGCTTGAATTTCAGATTGGCCCCCAGTGCTATATCCATCAGCAACTCATTCACTGATTGCTTTTTACTTTTTAGTTCCAACAAGGAGCTGTTGTCCAGAATATCCTCCGGTAATACGAAATGATAGTCTGTATTTGCTTCCACTAAATGGAAGATTTCTTCAAGTCTCCATTCCGACGTTTTCAGGCGGACATAGGACTCGTCTATGGGCTTGATCTGGGCACTGATTTCATGTGCCATCAATGTAGTCATCAACAAACATTGAAGAACCAAACCATACAATAGGTTTTTCGATACCATTTTGATTAGGTACAGTAATTTTCTTTTCATAATTTTAAAGGATTTTGAGTTTTACACTTTAAAGTCGGCAGGGCAAAGCAATTCATTTGGCGATGGAGGTTTTGTCCTGCATTTTTTGTTTCATAGGCTGTTCTTTTTTAGGATAATTTCTTTTTGATTGATGCTGAATTCAAAGCCCAGAGAAAAGCCCAGGCCGGTAAGTACATCTGTCAGGTTTTTATTTCTGAAAGTTCCAATCACCCTGCGGTTCACATTTATCCGGGGGTCAATTTTCATGGCTACCCCATACCATCGTTCCAAATCTTCCAAGATAATTTTCAGGGGTTTTCTGTCAAAAACAAGTATATTTTCTTTCCAGCCAGTGACTTCCTCCAAGTCAAATTTCTCCACCCTTAATTCCGGTGAAGTATCTTTCTTGACTATTCTGGCCAATTGCCCCGGTTCTAATTCCACTGTGTTTTGAGCACCTTCCACAGCAACCCTACCCTCTGTAAGGGCTACCGCAAACTCCCCTGATCTGGCATAGGCATTAAACCTGGTGCCCAAAGCCCTGGTAATCAACCCATCAGACTCCACCCGGAAAGGCTTCAGGGAATCTTTGGCTATCTCAAAAAAAGCTTCCCCGGATAAACGAATCCTCCTTTCTTCAACACCATATAAAGATGAAAATGAAAGTGATGAATTGGCATTCAGCGTGATTTTGGTATCATCGGGAAGGGTAAGCCGCAGTTTTTCACCTTCCGCAGTACTTCTCTCTATCATTCTTTCTGCAAGTACAGGATCTGGATTTTTGTATTCCACAGACTGCACAAAAAAATAAGTACTTGCTAGAAGCAACAGCAGGCTGGCTGCAACTTTCCAATACTTAAGCCAGGGCTTTAAGGGTCTGATTCTGGAGCCGGGAAAAATTCTGGAGTGAATCTTTTCCAACAGCAATGGATAATCTGTATCATCCTTTGAATTTGGCTCCACCTGTTTCCAATGGTCACGAAGGAAACGATCGAATTTTTCCCTGGCATTATCCTGCTCCAGCCATACCATTACCTCCTTGCGTTCGGCAGTACTGGCTGTTCCATTTAAAAATTTTATGAGCAGGTCTTTTTCCACTGGGTTTAGGGTATTTTGTATGTATAAAACACAAGCAAACCCATTTACTTAATGAAGGGGAAAAAATAATAAAATAAAATTTAAAATTAGGATAAAGTATTTTTTTTAAAATTTAATTTCGGCTTATGTCCATTTCATATAATTATAAAAAATATATACCTGTAAAAATCAGCCATGAAAAAGAAGGGTGATGCAGTAAGCCCTTTTTGAGAGATTTAGAAGCCAGGTAAAGGTGGTGTTCAATGGTTCTTTTGGAAAGGTTCATCTGCAGCGCAATCTGATCGCTGTTCAACCCCTTAAATTTGTTCAATTTAAACACCTCCTGCTGCACTTTGGGTAACCTTCCAATCATCTCCAATGCCAGTTCTTCCAATTCCTGATAGGCCAAGGTAGCTTCCGGGTCCTGCGCTACAGGTATTTGTTCAATAGCAGCGGTTTCCAGACAACATTCCTTTTTCCTGTCTCTGATATGGTTGTACATATAGAATTTTACAGCCTGGAAAAGGTAACTTTTGAAAGATTTTGATTCATCCAGCTTTTTCCTCCTCTCCCAAATTCTCACAAATATTTCCTGTACGGCTTCCTCTGCCAGGTGCTGGTCGGTAAAGAAAGTTAATGAGAAAGCCATGAGTTTTTTGGCATACCTGAGGTACAATTCGTCGAATGCCTTGACATCCCCTTGTCTAAGGCTAATGAGTAATGCTTCGTCCGTAAGATTTTCCAGCAATCCCATGGTCAATAGTTATTTGGGTTTGGTTCGGTAGTAGTCAGGCGACATAAGTAGGTAAGGTTTGCCTTCACAATATACCTTTTTTTATAATGAATAAAAAAATTCCTGTTTGAGAGAATCGCCCGCAAAAACTTACTTTCCTGTTTTATCTGTGATCCAACGGATGGCATAATACTCGCAGCTACCTTTACCTGCATTGCGGATGCCATGCGGGTCAAAGGCCGCCAGGTAAATAACCGAACCCGCTCCCAGGCGGTAGGGTGTACCATTGATCAACTCCTCCACTTCCCCCTGCAAGACCAAAATGATCTCTTCATCAGCATGAACATGGGGATCGTGGCTTTTTCCCCCTTCTTTTAGCGTCGTTATGTGCATTTCCAACTCTGTAAGGGTCTCGGTAGGGGCTTGCATCACATCCCTCCTGCCACCTCTCGCATTCTGACGGAATGTCATTTCATCATAATCAAAAAGCAGGGGATGGGTATCCTTGGGTGCCAGCTCATCTGCCACTTTTTCTGCCTCCCATTCAATGATAAAAAAGGAAGCCTTTTCTTTATTTCCAACCGCTATCTTCAGCTGCCTATCGGCAGGAATCCAGCCCACGCTTCTTGGGCCGAGCATGGCTTTTTCTCCACTCATATCCAGGGAGAGCAGCCCTTCACCCACCAGCACCAGGTGCTCTGAGCCGGTATTCAGGTCCATGGTTTCCGAATCCTGCAGGGTATAATGGACGATCCGGAAGTTGTCCAGGGTCTCGGTAGGCCAGTCCATCAATTTCCGCTCTTCCTCTACTCCCTCAATGGTAGCAGGCATCATTTTCCATTCAAATACGGCTGATGGATGAGGCAGCCGCTGTGCCATTCCAGTGTTCAAAGCCAAAATACATATATAAAAGAGCCATTTTTTCACGGTACAAGTTGGGTTTATTTGGTTAATTGAAAGCTTTGGGAAATGTAAAACTATTTGGGTATTAAAGCAATTATTTTTTCCACTCAGCCACGTAATTCCCAAACCTACAAGACGCAAGGGGACATTCAGATGGCCTTGGCTTCAAAGCATCTCTTATTAAACGACTTAATCTTCACAGGATATCGAACCTGCCAGGTCCGACGGGGCTACCTGTTTCAAAACGGGCAATTTCAGATTAATTTGACCTGCGCTTGGCTTTTTCCCAGGTACTTTTTTGGGTACCCCTTAAAAAACGGAGCAATCCCGCAATGACAGCATAATTCATCAGGCAAAAATAAAAAGGAATGAAAAGTAATTTGACCTTTATTTTTCTATTTTCCAGAAGATAGCCGATAAAAGCAGCAAAATAAAACACTACCTGAGCTATCATCAACAATTGATAAATCCATCCCAGCGGCCACAACAGGGTGTTTAGAAAAAAGATCAGGATCAACAAAAACGGAGTAATGGTCCACCTCAATACCCTATGGGATAGATATTGAAAAAATAAAACCGGATGGTTGATTGGAGTAATCTTAAAAAACAGCCTTTGCATGGACTGCCATCCGCCCGCACTGATCCTTATCTTTCTTTTGAGTTCCTCCTTTATGGAATCCGAAGCCGTCTCCATGGCATAGGCTTCGGGTTCATATACGATCTTATAACCCTTGGAAGCAATCAATAAGGACTGCATGAAATCATCGAGAATGGTATCTTCCGGCAAAGTCTCATATTGGGAGGATCTAAAGGCTACCAACTCGCCGGCTGCACCAACAGCCGAGTACAATGCAGAATCCAGCTTCTTCAGGAACGATTCATATTTCCAATACATGCCTTCACCTGCCGCACTGGCTTCTTCCGTTTCCTCCATCATTACCCGCTTCTCCCCGGAAACACAACCTACATTTTCGAACTGAAAATGCCGGACAATATTCCTGATTGCTGCTTCATTGAGCAGGGTATTGGCATCAGTAAAAATCACAAAAGGGGTTTTGATGATTTCCATCGCCCTGTTTTCTGCGGCAGTTTTGCCGGCCCGGCGATCCTTATGTAATAAGCTTACCTCAGGATAATCGGCCAGAACTTCCCTGAAATTATCGGTTGATCCATCAGTGATAAAAAATATTTCCAGATTTTCTGCTGGATAATCCAATGAAAGACAATTCTGAACCTTTTCCCTGATGATATCTGCTTCATTATAACAAGGGATCACCAGGCTTACTTGCGGAACAAAAGTTTCATTCACCTTATCTTCCTCAGGAAAAATCAATATTTTTATTTTTACTAAAAGATAAAGAATCAAGCCATAACCCAAAAAAGTATAGGCAACTATGGCGATGGCCAGCCAAAATATTACTTCAGGCATAAGATTTATTTAGGTTTACAAATTTGAATTTATAATTAAATTATCGAATTTGTAAACATAAGTGGAATGCTTTAAAAGCAAATTTTAATCAATTAAAAATTTTTGTTTTTTTATAAACAATATTCACATTTGATTTATTGCTACTAGTCAAGGTTTTGACCATTCATTTTCAGGGTGTATTAACGGACTATTTTCGCAATAGGGTCTAAATGAGCAGGGACAACTCTTTAAAAAGATATGAAAAAATCTTATCAGGTTGCTGATTTTTATCCAGGTCGAGGTTTGCAAAACGAGAACTTTGAAAAAATCCTACTTTTGGCCGAAAGGCTGACTGGCTGTGAGCAGGCTTTTTTGGTTTTTTTTGATACCAGCGGAATATGGGTCAAATCTTATTCCGGGGAAAATAATGAAACCCCTATTCCTGAAACTGACGCATTTCATGAATTTTTAAATTCGGTTAAGGATTTTCATGAGGTAATAGACCTTCAACATGACAAAGACTTGGTTCAGAGTGTTTTTTTTAAAAAGAAATACTCACCAGCCAATTATCTGGCTGCCCAGCCAATAATTATCGAAAAAGAAAAGATTTTAGGCCTATTGGTGGTAATGGGCACAAAGGTACCTGCGGCCAATTGCCTGGTATCAGAAAATTTAGATTTATTGAACCGGCAGATTCTGGAGCAAATAAAGGCAAAAACCGAAAATTTCGAGGATCGGCTTTTGAGTAAAGCTTTGAGCATCTCGCTGGATTTAATCACAGTGATCAGGTTTGATGGAAAGTTCATTAAGGTGAACAAAGCTTTCAAAACATTACTGGGCTACGGAGAGGAGGAACTCTCAGAAAAGCCCATGTCGGATTATATTCATCCGAAGGATGTGGATGGCACCATGGTAGAGATCAACAAACTAATCAAGGGGGAAACTACCACCAGTTTTAGCCATCGGCTAAAAACCCATAAAGGAGGTTATAAGACATTTGCCTGGACAGCCACCGGTGACTTAAAAAACAAATGGATTTTCGCCATTGGCAGGGACATTAGTGAGGAAAAGGAAAAAGAAGAAAGGCTTCTTTCCAGTGAAGAAAAGTTTCGTTCATTTTTCGAAAACAGCCAGGGCCTGATGCTGACCCATGACCTCGATGGCCATTTTTTAAGCTTCAATAACTATGGAGCAAGGCTATTGGGATATACAGTGGAAGAGATGCTGTCTAAAAAATTATGGGACATCATACCGAAGCGGTATCATGCAGAAATTGACGCCTATTTCAGAGAATTGCTTCAGGATGGAAAAGCGCAGGGCTTGATGACCACCAGACAGACCAACGGAAGCTTAAAAGTCTGGTTATATAGCAACACGCTTGAAAAAGACTACCGGGGTAACAGCTATGTAATCGGAAATTCCATAGACATAACCGAAAGACTAAGATTAGAAAGATCCATCCAAAATGCCAAGGAATTGCTCAGCCAAACCCATATGATGGCAAAAATAGGCGGATGGAAATATGATACCGGAAAAAAATTCCTGAGTTGGACGGATATCACCAAGACGATTTTTGAAGTGGACGCTGATTTTAATCCAAGTTTGGAAAATGCCTTCCATTTTTATAAGGAAGGCTTTTACAGGGATAGGATGGAGGAGCTTTTTGGACTTGCACAGGATTATGGAAAAGCCTGGGATGAAAAATTAAAAATAATCACCGCAAAAGGAAAAGAAATCTGGGTTAGAACCATAGGAGAGGCCCACATAGAGGAAGGAGAATGCCTTTACCTTTTTGGAACCATACAAGACATCAATGAAGCAGTGACGAGAGAAAATCAACTGATTCAAAAAGAACAAATGCTTTCTGCAATTTCAAGAGCAACTGACGAGTTACTATCCAATAGAAATCTTTACGAGGCCATTTCCAATAGCCTGGAATTGATCGGAAAAGCAGCAGATGTAGACAGGGTTTATTACTGGGAAAACAGCCTGGATGCAGATGGTACCAGGCTCACCTCACAAAGGTTTGAATGGAGTTCTGATGAGGTACAACCTCAAATAAACAACCCTGATCTCCAAAATGTGCCCATTAATTTTTTCGGCGAATTCGTGGAACCCATGGAAAACAATGAGATTTTCTTTGCCATTTTGTCCCAAATGCCAGAAGATTCCTCCACCCGTGAATTCTTAGCCAACCAAAACATCAAATCCATATTATCCATTCCGATATTTACCGAGGAAGGTTTTTGGGGGTTCATTGGGTATGATGACTGTAAATTAGAACGGGTATGGTCACAGGCTGAAATTTCCCTGTTAAAGAGTTTTGCCAACAGTATCTCCAATGCCATTGATAGGAATATTCTTGAAAAAAACCTCATCGAGTCAAAGGAAATTGCAGAAAAGGCCAGCCTGGCAAAATCAGAGTTTCTGGCCAACATGAGTCATGAAATCAGGACACCACTTAACGGCATCATCGGATTTACGGATCTTTTGCTGAAAACAAGCCTTACCGAAGTTCAAAACCAGTACATCGGCATTGTCAATCAATCTGCCAATACCTTGTTGAATATTATCAATGACATTCTGGACTTTTCTAAAATTGAGGCAGGTAAGCTTGAATTGGATATTAACAAGGCTGACATTTTTGAATTGGCAGGACAGGCTACAGACGTGGTTTCCTATCAGGCCCAAAAGAAGGGTATTGAAATGTTGCTCAACCTGGAAAAAGACTTGCCCAGATTTATCTTTATAGATGATATCCGGCTCAAACAAATCCTGATAAACCTTCTGGGGAATGCGGTGAAATTTACCAATGAAGGTGAGATAGAGCTGAGGATACATACCCTCTCTCAGCAGGATAAAACGCAACGATTGGTTAGATTTGAGGTGAGGGATACCGGTATTGGAATCTCTGAAGAAAACCAAAAGAAAATTTTTGATGCTTTTTCACAGGAAGATGGGTCCACTACCAAAAAATATGGCGGTACCGGCCTGGGATTGACCATTTCCAATAAGCTTTTGGCCATGATGGGCTCTGAACTACGATTGGAAAGTAAATTGGAGGAAGGTAGCCGGTTTTATTTTGATATCAACCTCAAAACAGAAAATGGAAATACCATCAAAAAATCAGATACCAGCTTTATTCAAAAGGTGTTGGTGGTAGATGACAATGAGAACAACCGGTTGATTTTGAAGGAAATGTTTTCCCTGAAAAATATCGTGATGGAAGAAGCTGTGAACGGTTTTGATGCCCTACAGAAAATAGAAAACAATGGAGATTACGATGTAGTATTGATGGACCTTAACATGCCCTACATGGATGGACTTGAGACAGTTAAGAAAATCAGGGAGAATTTCCCGAAAGATAAGGTCTCCTCACCCATCATGCTTTTACACAGTTCGGCTGATGACGATTATATCTACAAAAAATGTAAAGAACTTTCTATTCCCATCAAATTATCCAAACCCATAAAAATAAATGCGCTTTACGAAAGCCTGGCCCAACTCAATCCGAGGAAAAAGCCCGTCAAAAAAGACCCGAACCAGGCAAATCAGGAAGTATCCTTAAATCATAATTTAACCGTGCTGATCGCAGAAGACAATGCTATCAACATGTTTTTAGCTAAAACGATTGTACTTAAAGTATCTCCCAACACAAGAATTTTGGAAGCTACTGATGGAAAAACCGCTTATGAAATGGCTCAGAAATTCCTGCCTGACATCATCCTGATGGATATCCAGATGCCGGTCATGAGCGGACATGAAGCCACTAGAAAAATTAAAGCCATTCCCGAGCTCGGGCACATACCCATTGTGGCCATTTCGGCCGGGAACGTCAAAGGTGAAAGGGAAAAATGCATGGATTCCGGTATGGTTGATTTTGTGGCCAAACCGATTGTTGAAAAAAATATTATTCAGATTTTTGAAAAATGGTTAAAATCAGATCAAAACGTAACTCCGGCTGTGGCGGCTGAAGCCCCTGAAAACGAAGGCAAACAGAATAGGGTTGACCAACAAAAAAACCACTTTGATATAGATAAGGTCAAAGAATACCTTGGAGATGAGCCAAAAGTAATCAAAGATGTGTTGCAACTAGCCCTTAAAGAACTGGATCAATCTGAGAAGCTTTTGATTAGCCATTATCATGATAAAAACCTACAGGCATTAAATAGCGAGGGGCATAAATTAAAGGGTTCTGCGCTAACAGCCGGTTTGGACGAACTGTTTGAAATGGCATTGAAATTCGAGGAAATGGATTCCTTCCAGTCTGATGAATGGAAGGACCTGTTGGAAGAATTTTCCAAAGAGATTGAAACTGTTAAAAAGTTGATCACCCAATACATCAATCCCTAAACCATTATAAAACCTTTGTTACGAAAAAAATCTCAAAAACCATAGCCGCCAAAAGGTGCTACAAAAAGTTAACACTGTTTTTTAGCTGCTCCTTATACTTGGCACCTATGGGGATGATTTTACCATCTACTACGGCCGTATCACTATCAAAATCTGTTAAATAATGTAGGTTGATGACATAAGACCGATGCACCTGAACAAATTCCGGGTTGCCTGATAACTTGTCTAAAAAATTTGAAATGGTGGATTTAATGGTATAGGTCTGAGATTTACATTTCAGACTGATATAATCTCCTTTTCCTTCACAGTAACTTATTTCTGCAAAGAGAATTTTTTTATACAACCGATCATCCTTTACAAAGATAAAGTCCTTGGAGTAGGAATTGGGGTCAATTCGTACCTCCGCTTCCTTACACTTGTCTATGCCTTTAAGGAATTGGGCATAAGCAAAAGGCTTTTGTAAATAAAAACAGGCCTTGGTCTCAAAAGCTGAAATGGCATTTTCATTATTGGCTGAAATAACGATTAAAGCCCCATCATATTGACTGTGCTTTAGAATCTCAAAGCCATTCATTTCGGGCATTTCAATGTCCAGAAATATCAAATCAATATTACCTTTATTTTCCACTAGAAAATTTAAACCTTCAATGGAGTCGGTAAACTTAGCCTTAAGGTCCAAAGTCTTGGTTTTGGATATATAGTGGGCAAGGACCTCAATGCTGGCAGCATCATCGTCTATGATTACGCAACGGATCATATCATTCTCGATTTTAACGATAGAATTGTTAACACATTAATTGACATATTTAATCTGTAAGAATGGTTGGGTCATGCTCTAGTTTCCGTATTATTTTTGCGGGAACCCCTCCTACCAACGTATAAGGGGCTACATCTTTGGTCACTACCGCTCCGGCAGCCACTGTCGCCCCTTTTCCTATCCTTACCCCTTTCAGCACCATTGACCTGGTAGCCAGCCATACATCGTCTTCAATAATGATAGCCCCGGATTTTCCTTTGGCAGACCTGATATCCACTCCATGAAAATCTCCATCCATGATGATAACCTGATTGGCAATCTGGCAGTTTTTACCAATGAAAATATGCTCACTTGCCGAAAGGATACAAGCGGTATTCACAAAAGTACCTTCCCCTATTTCCAGCAAGGCTCCCCTATCTGCAAATAACTGGGTGGTACCCATATGGGACCATAGTTTGCAATAATTGCCAATTTTTATTTTGCCAGCCCCCTCTACGCGTAAAGCTCCCCTTACCGTTACCCATTTACCTACTTCCTTGCAATTCCTAAGCCTGAATGCGGCATTCAGGAGCCTGAAAAAACCCTGAAACAACTCTTTAGCAAGTAGGATGTAGAGCTTGAGATTTTCTCCCAAACCTATGGCCTCTCTGCCAAAAACAGCTTCACTTTTTTGACTCAATTTTTCGTCAATAGTACGCTTAATCATCCAACTTTTAAATAATTAATGAATATATGGGGTGAAAATTTAAATTCAAAAAAAAAGGATAAATTAAAATTTTTGTTACTTTTATTTTAAAAATAAGGAGAAAACCGTAAATTATTTTATGTAAAGGTATTTTTGTCATTGATATATAAATAAATGAAATTCGTGTTTAAAAAATCATCAATCTATACGCTCCTACCTTTCATTATAGTCTCTATGATTTTTTTCACTGGAGGAAAAGTGCAAGCTCAGGATGAATCCAATATTCTGGAGAGCATTGAATTGAATGGTCCCCTGGAAGATCAGCTTCTTAGTCTGGACAGCATCATCCGTATAGCCCAATCTAATCACCCTACCATCAAACTCAACGAAGCCCTGATCGGATCTGCTGAAGAAAGGGTAAAACTGGCCAAAAAATCCTGGGCCGATTTATTCCGGGTATATATTGACTACGGTTATGGCAATCAGGCCATTCTGACCACGGGTTCACAGGCGGGCGATCTATCGAACATCGCAAATGGCTATAGGGCCGGGGCAAACTTAAGCATCCCCTTTTCCGAAATTTTCAACAGAGGGAGCCGAATCAAATTGCAGCAAAATGAAATGGAGGCAACTTTTTTTAAAACCCGTGAAATGGAATTGGTCATTGCAGAGCAAGTCATAGAAGAATACAATAACCTATTGCTAGCCCACCGGCTGATGCAAATCAGATACCAGATGCAGGAAAAAGCCCGAACAAATCTGCAACAGATGGAAATGGAATTTAATCTGGGTAACCTGGATGCATCCAGCTACATGAGAAATGCGGAGATCCACACCATCGCCCAATCTGAATACGAAAATGCAAGAAGTAATTTTTTTGTAGCCTCTCAAAAACTAGAAGTACTGATCGGACTACCTTTAGCTAATATTATACATAAAAATGACAATTAAACAATTCATTCTGCTCCTTTGGAAGCATAAATTCTGGATCACAATACCCCCCATCTTGGTAGCAGTAGGGGTCTTCCTTTTGACCAGCAACATGCCCAGGGAATATGAAAGCAAAACCATCGTATTTACCAATCCTACTACCAATCAGGGAGCCACAGACGGTGGAGTGGTGCGGATGGATTTTTACACCTCAAACAACCTATTTGACAACCTTACCCTGCTGGTCAAATCAAGGCAAACGATTGAAGAAGCCTCTCTAAGACTGCTCGCCCAACACCTGTCTCTCTCCCAGTCAGATAAAGAAATAATTGGTGAAAATTCCCTGAATGAGTTGAAATCACACGTTTCTCAAACACTTTGGAATGAATTGGCCGTACCGGGTAACGAAAAAGAAACCTTTGCCAGGATTCAAAGTCATTATTTAAGGTATGAAGATTCTCCCATAGAATACCTTTTGCGTGAACATAACCATTATGCCATCAGCAAAATCATTGAGCGATTGTACGTCAGTCGAAAAGCCTCCAGCGATATGATGGAAATCGCTTACAGAACCAATGATCCCGGGATTTGCTACCATACCCTTCGGTTAATTACCGATGGCTTCATGAGCAGGTATTCGGGTATGAAGGAAATGGAAAACATCAACTCCATTACTTATTTTCAGAATCAACTGGTAATTGCCCAGGATAAATTGAGAGCGGCGGAAGAGAACCTCAAATCCTTCATGACCGAAAACCGGATATTGAATTATTATGAGCAAGGCAAATACCTGGATATTGCCAAATTAGAACATGAACAGGATGAAGAAAGGTCCAAACGGTTGATTTCTGGTACCGAATATAACCTGAATGAAATAGAAAGCATGTTCGAAAATTTTGATAAACGCCAGGTAATCATACAGCAAATTGGGCAACTTCAGGATTATATTGTATCCAAAAACATGGAAATGCAAGGCCTGCTTTTGCAGCAGGAAAAATCACCTCGTATAGCCATGCTGGAAAGTGAAATCAGCAACCTTAAAGCTCAGATTGAGGATGCATCCACCGAATTGTTTAAAAATAGTAATTCCCTGAATGGCTTGCAGCGGGAAACCATATTGGAAGAATGGCTGCGGCTGAAAATTTCATTTGAGGAGCAAAAACAAGCGCTGGATGTGATGCAAAACAGGAAAATTTACCTGTCTGATAAAATTGAAGAATTTGCCCCACTTGGAGCGGAATTGAAAAAACTGGAAAGGGAGGTCAGCGTGAATGAGGAGCAATACCTCTCCATTTTACACGGATTGAATATGGCATATTTAAAAAAATATGACCTGGAAATGTCTTCTTCTCAAAGACTGATCGACGAGCCATTTTTCCCTAAAACCCCCCTTCCTTCCAAAAGGGCATTATTGACATTAGGAGGAGGGATAGCGACAGGTTTCATCATGCTTTCCCTGGTTTTCCTAACCTTTTTTCTGGACAACACCATTAAATCTGGCCCTAATGCAGAAAAGGTAACCGGTTTAAAGGTGGCAGGAGCCTGGGTGGATGAAAATCGGATGGAAAGAGCGGTGATCCGGGAAAAATTGACCCAAAAACAAATCATTCAATGCTATAATCAGCTCAACAAATACCTGCCCAAAGCTGGTAAAAAAATCATCCTGTTTTATAGTTTGAAACCCGATGAGGGCAAAACCTTTTTGATCAAAAATCTGGTACAAGAACTAAAACGTCAGAACAAGGATGTGGTCTATTGGGGGCTGCAAGCAGACACAGACCAAATGCCCTGCGCCACCATGCCCTACCCTGATTTGACAAGCATACATGATAATTTTGAAGCTTATTGGGAAAACAAAATATCACAAACCGATAAAGAATTCATCTTATGGGAAATGCCCAATTTGACAGCATCACCCCTGAACTATTCACTAATCAATCAGGCAAATGCTTTGGTAATGGTCCTGGACGCTGAACGTAAATGGACCCAGGCGGACCTACATTTACTCAATAACCTTAAAGAAATGGTGGAAATCCCTCACCTTATCTGGCTCAATCGAATGAAAAGTGACGAACTGGAAGACATCATTGGTGAAATCCCAAAGAAAAGGTCCTTAATCCGTTTGAAAGTGAAAAAACTACTTTCCTGAAATCAAATTATGGAATATTCCCGTCCTCAAATACTGTTACCCCTCACAGGACTCATCCTGTCGCTATTGATCAGCCTGGGCGTGACATATACTGGGTTTTTGGGAATTGGAGCCCTGATCATATTGCCCCTGGCCGCTGCGCTGTTTTACTTCATGATGAGCCATCCTGATAAAGCCCTGACAGTCGCATTGGTGTTTGCCTTTGTTGCCATTGGCGCCAGCCGATATATTCCCAGTCTCCCTCTGGGCTTATCGGTTGATTTTGCCCTGATCGCAGTGATGATTAGTGCCTTGTTTCATACAAAGGTTAAAACAGATTTTAATTACCTGAAAAACAGTCTTTTTGCTGTCACCCTACTGTGGATGATGTATAACATCGCCGAACTGTTCAACCCCGAAGCCAGAAGCCTTAGTGCCTGGGCATATGCTGTCCGGGGAACGGCACTGTACATGATGCTGACGGTACCCCTGACCTTGCTATATGCCCATAAGGTAAAAGATCTGAACCGGTTGATAAAAATCATCCTCTTTTTTTCCATCCTGGCTTCCTTTTGGGGTTTGAGGCAGTATTATATAGGATTGGATGCGGCAGAAAATCGCTGGCTGGATGCGGGCTCCAGATCCACCCATGTACTTTTTGGCAACCTGAGGGTTTTCAGCTTCTTTTCAGACGCCGGTCAATTTGGAGCTGGAATTGCTCATGCGGCCATGATTGCTTTGGTTTTGGCTTTGGGCCCTTTTTCGGTAAAAAAGCGCCTGATATTCGCTTTTTGTGCCCTGCTGTTTTTCTACCTGATGATCATGAGCGGAACCAGAGGGGCCTTAATGGTCCCGGTGGCAGGAACACTGGCCTATCTTTTTGCTTCCAAAAACTTTAAATTAATGGCATTGGGTCTGGCTTGTCTGGCCATGATCTTTCTGTTCCTGAAATTCACCACCATTGGCAACGACAATTACCAGGTAAGGAGGCTGAGATCGGCCCTTGACCCCAATGACGCTTCTCTCAATGTGAGGTTGTCCAACCAGGCAAAATTTACTGAATACCTGAAGTCAAGGCCTTTTGGAGGAGGTATAGGGACTTCTGGTTTCTGGGGCCAAAGATTCAGTCCTGGTACTTTTCTGGCAGAGACACCCAATGACAGCTGGTTCATTAAAATTTGGGCAGAGATGGGAATCGTAGGCCTGGTTTTGCATGCATCCATCTTGACCTATATTGGCTTGATGGCCTTGTTTAAAATATGGAAAGTCAAGAATCCTTCATTAAGGCAAAAATTACTGGCCTTGTTTGCCGGTTATGTGGGCATTGCAGCGGCGTCCATCGGAAATCCTTTACTTGGACAGATGCCTACCGGTTTGATCCTGTACATGTCCTGGGCCTATTTTTTCCTGGCAGAAGAGCTGGATAGGGAAAGCACCAACCAACTGAAAAAAAATGAGTAAACCGCTTATTTCTGTCATCACCATTAACTTCAATGGCCTGGTACACACCCTGGACTTTTTGGCTTCCTTTCAAAAAGTGACCTACCCTCATGTAGAAATCATCGTCGTTGACAATGCTTCAACAGAGAACCCGGATGAGATATTGATACGATTCCCCGGCACCACCCTGATTAAAAATCCGGTGAATGAGGGATTTGCCGGGGGAAATAACCGGGGAATGGAAAAGGCAACCGGTGACTATTTCTTTCTGATCAATAATGATACGGAAGTAGCCCCGGACATCCTGGAGGTGTTGCTCCAACGTATTCAGCGGGAAGAAAATGCCGGATTGGTCTGTCCTAAAATCCTGTACCATGATGCACCTGATACCATACAATATGCCGGATTCACTGCGATAAACCCTGTCACTGGGCGTGGAAAAGGTAAAGGCTACCAGGAAAAGGACCAGGGACAATACCAAAAGGCAGAAATCACTCAACTGGCACATGGTGCAGCCATGTTTATACCAAAAGCTGTGGTTAAGCAAATAGGCATGATGGCCGAACTCTATTTTCTTTACTACGAAGAGATGGATTATTGTGAGCGCATTAAAAAGGCCGGGTATGAAATCTGGTACGAACCAGGAAGCTATATCTTGCACAAAGAATCCATGAGCGTCGGCAAAAACTCCCTGTTGAAAACCTATTATATGAGTCGCAATCGGTGGTTATTTTTACGCAGAAATGTGAACTGGCCCCTGTTTTTTTTTACAGCTGCCTATTACCTGCTGATTGCGCTTCCAAAAAACCTGTTGGTATTTGCCCTGAATACAGAATGGGCTCATTTCAAGCAATATTTCAAGGGTTTTTCAGATGGGCTGTTCATGAAAAACATACGGGATAACCCTACACTAAAAAAGCAATCATGAGAATAGGCATAGAAGCACAACGGATTTTTAGAAAAAAAAGGCATGGGATGGACATGGTGGCCATTGCGCTTATCAGAAATCTGCAACAAATGGATGCCAAAAACGAGTATTTTATATTCATCAATGAAGCAGAAGATCCCTCTCCCATTACCCCCACTGAAAATTTTACCATTGTACCCCTTCCCCCTTCTCCCTATCCCATCTGGGAGCAGTACCATTTGGCCAAAGCAGTGAAAGCATACCGCCTGGACCTTTTACATTGTACCAGCAATACCGCACCATTTTTCTGCCGTACCAAATTGCTCATTACCCTGCACGACATCATTTATTTGGAGCAGTTAAACTTTAAAGAGGGCTCCTGGTACCAACGCCTTGGGAACCTCTACCGCCGCTGGAATGTGCCCGGAGTAGTAAAAAAAGCCAGCTACCTTTTCACGGTTTCTCATTACGAGCAAGAAAGAATAGTGAGCCATTTTGGTATGGATAAAAATAAGGTAAAGGTGATTTACAATGGGGTGGCCGGGCATTTCAAAAGGGAAAGCCCCGAAAGGATGAAAATCATTGAGGAAAAATACGGCTTACCCGAAACCTTTATCCTATTCCTGGGCAATACAGATCCCAAAAAAAACCTGAAAGGGGTATTGCAAAGCCTTGCCCTACTGGAGGCGAGAAAGGTAGATTTTCCAGATTTGGTCATGCCCGACTTTGGCAAAGAGGTATTGGTATCCATGCTGGCAACGATGGGTGCTCCCCAGCTGATCAACAAAATCCATTTGACAGGTTATATTCCCAATGAAGACTTGCCGGCCATTTATAGCCAGGCATTGCTTTTTCTATACCCTTCCCTCAGGGAAAGTTTTGGTCTTCCGATACTGGAAGCCATGGCCTGTGGCTGTCCGGTTATTACATCCAATACCTCCTCCATGCCGGAAGTTGCCGGAGAAGCTGCCCTGCTCATCGATCCTTTTGAGCCTGAGACTTTGAGTGAAGGGATAGAAAAACTTCTCAGAAGCCGGGAACACCGGCATAAGTTGATAGAAAACGGCTATAAAAGGCCTCCGCTATTTGATTACCGAAAAGGAGCAGAAAAAACATTACTCGCCTATATTCAAACGCTGGAGTCCAAATGAGCGATAAAAAATACTGGCTAAGCAGTGGGGTTTACACCATGATGCACCGGGCGGTGGATTTTTTCCTGGGCTTTATAGGCTTCATGCTGCTGATCCGCCTCTTTTCACCGGACGAATTTGGAATTTGGGTTTTGCTGATCACGATCATATCCATCATTGATATGGCCAGAAACGGCTTTGTACAAAATGGTTTGATCAAATTTTTCGTAGGGAAAAAGGATGCTGTTCAGGGTAAGATTCAAACCGCATCCATTTGGTTGAATACTGCGCTAAGCTTGTTGATATTCATGCTTATCTGGCTGTTTGCTCTACCGCTGGAAAATATATTGAATGCACCGGGTCTATCCGAAATATTAAAAATCTATTCCTGGGTGATTCCCCTGTTAATATTTCATACCCATAACCTGATATTGATGCAGGCCAGCTTTAATTTCAAAGCCTACTTTTTTGCCGGTATCAGTAAAAGCCTGCCTTTTTTTCTGGTAATTCTTATGGCTTACCTGAAATTCCTGGACCTGGACCTGATTGCGCTGGCCTGGTACCAAAACGGCGCCTTTTTACTGGCTTCCCTGATGTCCGCCTATCAGGTAAGAAAGTATCTTGCACTCCGGTGGATAGCCAGTTCCTATTGGCTCATTAAGTTATTCCATTTCGGGAAATTCGTTTTTGGCACCAACCTTATCTCCATGCTCACCAACAGCCTGGATAAATTTTTACTTGGCGCCCTCCTTTCGCCTGTTCAGGTGGCCACGGCCAATACAGCCGGCAGGGTGATGAACATGGTGGAGATTCCTGTCAACTCCATTGCTTCTATCAGCTACCCCAAAGCGGCCGAAGCCCATGACAAAAAGAGTTCGGAAGAGGTCGGGAAGTTATATGAAAAAACCCTGGGTATGATGCTGGCCCTGACAGCGCCGTTTTGGATATTTTGCCTTGTTTTTGCCCACTACATCATCTTATTCATTGCCGGAGAAACCTACTTGAATGCAGTGCCATTTTTAAGGATCGTGGCTTTTCTGGCTCTGATCAAACCCTTCGACAGGCAGTCCGGGGTTTTTCTGGATGCCATTGGCAAGCCCTTTTTTAATATGATCATGGTCTTCGGTACGTTTATATACGGGGCAGGATTAAGCTGGCTTTTTATCCATTGGATGGGGCTAATGGGAGCAGCTTACGGTTTGGTGATTGCCGTTTTTATCACGGCCTTAATCAAACATTTTATCTTGTCACGATACATCGACATCCGAATCTGGGCTTGTTGGGTTCAGGCAGCGAAAAACTATCCCCGGACCCTGAAAGAAATCAGAAGCAGGATCAGAAAACGAAACTAATCCTTTGCTTTCCACCGTTGCTTCAAGTGCTGAAACTCCCCTTTGCGCTGCTCCCATAAAGGCTCAATATCCATGACTTCATTGTGGGTAGTGGCCATAAAATCCTTACTGGCTTTCCGGATGTGTAGCATTCCTGACAATTGCCCCCAGACGAAAAGCGGAATCTTTGGAATCGCTTTTAAAACTTTGTAAGGCGTCTTATTAAAGGTTAGAATAGCCAAAAAACCCAATGCAAATAAGCCTAAACAGCCAATAATAACGATAAAATAAGTCCATTTTACCCACAAAGCCAGGGTAGCCAGAAGGAGGGCTGCTCCTACCAACATCACCATGGGAGGCATAGATACCATGATGGCAAAATAAATCCTGTTCCAATCTGCTTTGGTGATTCCCTTCAGTAATAGACTCAAAGACAATGGAAGCTGGGCAAAGTAACTGTTGAGCCACCTGCCTCTCTGCCTTCCAATCTGCTGGGCTGCTGTGACTTTTTCATCGAATATAATCGCTGCACCGGCATAGGCTATGCGATGCCCATTCCCCACCAGTTGCAGTTGCAGGGATTTGTCCTCGGCTACTACTACTCCCTTTTCTTTCAGGACAAGCAATTCGTTGGAGATATTGGACCTGTAAATCTCCCTTTCCATGGACATTCCTGAGCCTGCAATAGTGGAAGAAGACCCCAATAAATAGGGCACATTTCTAACCGCAAAATCATAATAATACTCGCCCAATGCATCCAACGCAGCGTAGGTTCCTGTAATGTTCTTTGCAATTCTTTTTCCCTGTACTGCCTTAAATCCCATGGCGTGATACTGGTTAATTACCCTTAAAAAGTGCGCAGGAACCAGGTTATCCGGATCAAAAACCACCACATGGCGATGATTTTCTTTCATCGAACGCAAGGCCAGGTCCAGAGAGGACACCTTGCTATGTAAAAAATTGTCTGGCTGCAGAATGGTTAACCTTACATCAGCAACCGTTGCATTCAGGGGCTCCGCCAGCCCATCAGCTACCAGGTAAATGTGAAAATGGGGATAATCCTGCTTCAGTAAAGAACGTACCAGCGGCCAGGCAATCTCACTTTCTTTATAGAGGGTGATCACACAGGCAAAATCGGTTGCAAATTCAGGTTCAGGATTCATCTTTTCATTTCTGAAAACTGCCATAATCGCACTGATCAGTGGAAACAACAGATAAAAACAGCAAATCCAGGTAATTATTTCAAACAGTACCAAGGCATCAAAAATTAATGGTTATTTTTAACCTAAATTTAAGGTTTCCAAAGTGGAATCCTTTTAGAATTTTAAGAAAATAACAGCCTGAATGAATAATTTTTCTATTTCCAGTCTGAAGTGCCTGCCTATAGTCATGACCAGTATGTCACGATGGGATGGAGATTTTTCTTCCGCTTCCTGGTCGCTGGCCAAGACCTTTTCCAGAGAGCAGGTGGTCCTTTATGTGGATTATCCTTTTACAATTTTAGATTTTTTTAGAGAAAGAAAAAAGAAAGCGGTAAAAATCAGGCAATCTGCCTTGCTTAGGGGTAAAAACTGCTTAAAACCCTTACCGGAATACAGCCCGTATTTGTATGCGCTGACCCCTCCCCTGATGCTCCCGATCAATTGGCTGCCAAAAGGATTGATATATGATTTTCTGGCAGGATGGAATGACCGCAGGCTGGCCAAAAGTATCCAAAAGGGACTTAAAATATTGAATTCAGAAGAATTCCTATTCTTTAATTCCTTCAACCCACTTTATCTGAGCAAACTGCCGGTAAATTTTAAACCCAGGGCGGTTGTGTATCAATCCAGAGACAATATCCGTGCGCTGGAGCCCTATTTGAGAAAACATGGGGCTGAAAATGAAATTCAAGCCATACAGGTAGCAGATATAAGTCTGGCCACCTCCCGGCAACTACAAAAAGACCTGCAGCGGCTCTCCAATAAACAGGTGGCTTACTTTCCCAATGCGGCCGACTTTATTTTGTTCAAATCTGCCTATAATAGCGAATTGCCTAAACCCGCTGATTTGAAAAATATTCCTTCACCCATCATTGGATATACCGGCAACATTTGCCATCGCCTGAATTACGACCTGATTGCTGAGATTTGCGAGTCAAACCCGGACATCAGCCTGGTCATGGTTGGCCCAAGAAACCATCAGGGAAGCACCAATATTGACCTGGATAAAATCCCCAACCTGTACTTTACGGGGCCAAAAAAAATAGAGCAGTTGCCCGGGTACCTGGCTCATTTTGATGCTTTGATTTTACCCTTTCTATGCAACGAGGTGACCAAAAGTATCTACCCGCTAAAAATCAATGAATACCTGGCATCAGGTAAGCCCATCGTGGCTACTCCCTTCTCCGAAGACATACAGTCCTTCTTTCCTCTGATAAGGCTTGAAAATGACCCCACCGCTTTTGCCCTGGCAGTGAAGCAGGAGATTGCGGGTGACAATTGCGAAAAAGCTGAAAAAAGATATGCTGAGGCCTCTAGAAACACCTGGGAAGGAAGGGTAAGCCAGTTTTGGGATTTGCTGAATCAGACATTTTCGCTTTGAAAAAGCGCTGGAATGGTACGCAGCAAAATTTTGATATCGAACCAAACAGAAAAGTTTTTAACGTAATCGTTATCCAGGCTAAGCCGCTCCTCTTCGGACATTTCACCTCTCCCCCTTTTTTCTACCTGCCAGAGACCTGTAATTCCTGCCGGCCCTAAAAAGCGCAGGGCATATTTATCTGTGGTGATTTTTTCAGCCTCATACAATGGCAGCGGCCGGTTCCCTACCAATGACATATCACCCTTCAGTACATTCCATAGCTGTGGCAACTCGTCAATGCTGGTATTTCGTATAAATTTTCCAATCCTGGTAACTCTGGGATCATCTTTGATCTTGATAAAAGCCGCATCTTTATTGCTGTTCTTCTTTGCCAGAATGATTTTTTCACAAACCATTTGGTTATCATCATAGAGCGGCTGCAAGCAACCGCCCCCCGCCTGTTCACAAAATTCGCAAAGCTCTTTTACAGCCAGAGAACCAGGATCAGCTTGGCTTCTATTATTGCCTTCAACTATTGATTCCTCCGGTTGATTATATTGATTCAGGTGCTTCAGCTGTTGGAGCTTGCCATCTGCATCCGGATCCATGGATCTGAATTTGTAAAATTTAAATATGGTATATCCTGTTCCTACACGATAGGAATAATAAAATACAGGTCCTCTTGATTCAAGTTTGATTAAAATGGCTACAATCAAAAATAATGGGGACAAGGCGATCAAAATCAACCCAGAAATCAAAACATCCATCAACCTCTTTATCAAAGGGATTTTATAAGGCTTTACCTCGCTTATCTCACTTTCTTTAATGGTTTGTATGGGATGCTTGATTTGAAAGGCCAGTCGGGTGTTAAGTTTTTTCTTGTTGATAGGTTTGAGAAACAAATCGGAAACTCCCTTGGAAATGGCTTTGAGCACATCTTCCCTGTTGAACTTTTCGACAATAAGAAAGAAGGGTAGCTTTCCAAAACCCAAATTTTGCAATGTCTTTTTTAATGGGAGGCCATGAACATCCTGCAAGGAGGCATCGCTTAGCACCAAACAAAATTTTTCGGGAGAAGTGGTAAGTTGGTTATAAAATATTATCCCATTGGAAAAAGTGACAATTTCAAAGTCCCCTCCCAAAGCCTGATCAACCGAATCAATTAACTGTTGACTTTCGGAAATCAACGCAATTTTACGGGTGGTATTACTCATGAACAGATTCCATGGCAAGTTTTCCAGCTCTCCTCAAGATGGAGTTGATCCTTGCTTCAAGTTCTTTGGGATTGAAAGGTTTTACCATAAAATCATCTGCTCCCAGATTTAAAATATCAATCTTTTTCTCAGATGATTCTGTTGCGGAAAGGACGATCAATGGTATCTCTGAAAAAAATCCGCTGGAACGAATAAATTCAACGAATTCGGTCCCGTTGATATCAGGCATGTTCAAATCACAAATGATAATATCCGGCAGGTTACCTTCATGCATGGTAGCAATGGCATCTGCGGGCTTGTTAAAAACGTTTACTTCAAACTTTTCCTTGAAATAATGTTGGATGATCAACAAAACGGAAGGCTCATCATCAATGGCAAATAATCTATACCTGCTTTTCATCTGTTTATAATTTGTCTTTAAGCGGTCAGATGCCAGTCCCGATACTAAATCGGGAGAATCTTTTCCGATTAAAATCATCATTGCCCTGTGTGTTTAATGATGATTTTAATCGTGTCGATTTCATGGCTACAAGTACTTAAAGGTGATACTTAAATGTAGCTAAAGGTAAATAGGTCTAGGCAAATAAAAAAAGGTTTTGTTATTTATTTTTAATTTAAAATAAAATAAATTTACATTTTGTATGTCGAAAATATGGATTTTTAATAAAATACAAAATTTAATATTTAAAAAACTAATTATTGGGTTTAAAAAAAACAAACTGCTCTAAATGCGTAAAAACAAAAAAAGCATGGTTTCCACCATCGGAAACCATGCCTTCATGTATCTTTCGATTTTGAATCAATACCCGCCTTCTTTCAATACCTGTTCAAAATAGCTGATCGTTTCTATCAGGCCTTCCTTCAATTGAACTTTAGGTTCCCATCCGAGTTCCTTCCTGGCCAAATCTATCATAGGTTTCCGCTGCATGGGGTCATCCTGCGGGAGGGGAAGAAATTTCAGCTTGCTTTTGGATCCGGTAAGTTCCAATACGTTTTCAGCCAGTTCCAGCATGGTAAATTCCACAGGGTTACCAATATTGACAGGTCCGATAAACCCCTCACGGCTGTTCATCAATAAGTGCATCCCCCGGATCAGATCACTCACATAGCCGAAACTGCGGGTCTGTTTCCCGTCTCCAAAAATCGTAATGTCCTCCCCTTTCAATGCCTGCACAATAAAATTGCTTACTACCCGTCCATCAGAAGGGTGCATCCTGGGGCCATAGGTATTAAAAATACGCATCACCTTGATGCTCAGCTTTTGCTGCCTGTGATAATCAAAAAACAAGGTTTCCGCACACCTCTTGCCTTCGTCATAACAGGCCCTTGGTCCGGTTACGCTCACACTACCCTTGTAAGATTCTGGTTGAGGATGAATTTCCGGATCGCCATATACCTCGCTGGTACTAGCTTGCAATATCCTGACTTTCAATCTCTTGGCAAGACCTAGCATATTAATGGCACCCAATACGCTGGTCTTGGTGGTTTGTACAGGGTCAAATTGGTAGTGAACGGGACTGGCAGGGCATGCCAGATTGTAAATTTCATCTACTTCTACATATAGCGGAAGGGTAACATCATGCCTTAGGAATTCAAAATTCTTATTGTCCAGCAAATGGTGGATATTTCTCCTCCTTCCGGTAAAAAGATTGTCGGCACACAAGACTTCATTCCCCTCATTCAAAAGTTTATCACAAAGGTGGCTGCCTAAAAATCCAGCTCCGCCGGTTACTAAAATCCTTTTCATTTTTTTAAATAATTGATTTAAAAACTAGCTCGTGGGTGTTTAAATTTAAAAACCAAAAATAACAATATATTTTCCATTGGTATAATATTTTTTTAAAGTAATTCGAAATTACTTACTTTTGACCAAAACTTTATTTCTAGAATCTGGTATCCCACCCAAATTACATTTAACATGAACCAAAATAAACTTATCATTACCTCTCTGGTATTTCTTTTCACTTTTTCCCTCAGCTTCCTTTCCCTTGCTCAGGATGGTAAAAGAGACTTGTATGAGCTTAAAATTTACCATATAGCCAATGATGCTCAGGAAAAAATGGTAGACAAATACCTGAAATCTGCCTTTATTCCTGCCGCTCACCGGGCAGGAGTCAGTGAGGTAGGGGTATTTAAACCACTCCCTTCCGAGGAGGATGCGGGAGAAAAAATATATGTATTTCTTCCTTTTAAAAATTCAAAAGCCTATTTCCAGTTCCAAAGCAAGTTGGACAAAGACCAAACTTATCAGAATGCGGGAAGAGATTATATTTATGCTGCCCATGACAATCCCCCGTTTGCCAGGATAGAGAGCCGGCTGCTACAAGCTTTTACCGGAAACCCCAGAATGAGTACGCCAAACCTCACCGCTCCCAAAAGCCAGCGGGTTTACGAATTGAGAAGTTATGAAGCGGCTACCGAAAGACTCTACCGGCAAAAGGTAAAAATGTTTAACAGTGGTGAAATCGACATTTTTGATAAATTGGATTTTAATCCTGTTTTTTATGCAGAAACCCTTGCAGGTGGCACCATGCCCAATTTAATGTACCTGACTACATTTGAAAACATGGAAGAACGTGATTCACATTGGGATGCGTTTAGGGTTGACCCGGATTGGGAAGCCATGAAAGATCTGGAGGAATACCGCAATACGGTCTCCAAAAATGTCACCCGTCTATTGCGACCAACTGATTATTCAGACTTTTAAACCCGAAAATGCATTAGGAGTACTATTGCAGACTGGAATTACTTCAAAATCAGCCTTCATAATGAAACTTAATACATAATCCGGATTAAACCAGGTAAAAAAACATAAAAAAGACCAGCCATTTCTATCATGGCTGGTCTTTTTTTATGGCTATTCCGTTACCACAAATGCTTCAGGGCTTATCTTTTTATGAATCAGTTTCAAATCCCCCAATATTTCCATGGTCTTTACCAAATGAGCCTTTGAAACCTCGCTATTGGTCGTCCAGTTGGTTTGCGAAATCCACTCCTTTACGTCTGCCAGTTCAAGCTGGTACTGATCACTGATGGGTTTTACATGTGCCTCTTTGTCCTTCATGATGGATAAATTAATGGCATAGACTGCATCCCTTATTTGCAAGGCGAGTGTTTTATTTTCCTTGAGCATGTTTTCAGAAGCCACCATGACAAAACAAGGCCAGGGAGTGGGGATTTCTCCTATCCTTCTGAATAAACCTTTATCTACAAGTGGCTTGGTAGTATATTTCTCCCATAAAAATGCCTTGGGGCTGTTTTTTTTAAAAGCCTTGATGGCACCATCCAGGTTACCCGTGATTTCAAAATCCATTTCGCCGGCATCCCAATCCTCTTTTTGAGCCAGTAAATAGGTCATTAAATGGGAGCCAGACCCCATTCTACTGACCAAAAAAGGGACATTTTTCAACTCGGATACCTGGGTCAAATCGGATTTTGCCGGCACATGGATACCCCAGACCAATGGTGAATCGACATGAAAACCGACGATTTTGCCAGGATTACCTTCAATTTTGTCTTTGACAAAACTTTCCGTGAGCACAATGGCCAGGTCTGTGTTACCCTCCCGTAATGCCCTGTTCATAGCTCCTGATCCCCTCGATTCATTTTCCCACACCAGCTGTACATCACTGTCCAAAAAAGGTTGTGCTGCCACCAGCTGCTGCCAGGGGAAATTAAAATGCTCCGGTACACCTGTAATGCTGATTTTTTCCATAAACAAAGATATAAGGAAATTTTATAGTTTCTAACCGATTAAAGGAGGCTACCTATACTTGCTTTCTTCGGTCAAATGGTTTTTTTCAGCCAATTTATAAGGCAATTGTTCAGCGGTATTCATATCTTTGAATTCTAGTTACCATTTAAACCCTTAAAAGGGAAATCAACAATTAATTCAACCGTAAATCATTCAATATGAAATTCAAACCTGGAGTAAAGTATGGTGAAGAGCTGAAAGACCTGATAGCATACGCCAAGGAAAGCGAATTTGCGATGCCCGCTGTAAACTGCATCAATAGCAATACCGTCAATGCGGTATTAGAAACGGCTAAGAAGGTGAATTCACCGGTAATGATTCAGTTTTCAAACGGGGGGGCACAATTTTTCGCAGGAAAAGGTCTTCCCAACGACAAACAACAGGCTTCCATTGCCGGTGGTGTATCCGGTGCCATGCACGTACAAAAAATGGCAGAAGTATATGGGGTTCCGGTCATTTTGCACACCGATCATGCAGCAAAAAAACTACTGCCCTGGATAGATGGACTGCTAGAAGAAGGCAAAGCCTACTATGAGGCTTTTAAGAAACCATTGTTCAGTTCCCATATGTTGGACCTATCCGAAGAACCTTTGGAAGAAAATATTGAGATTTCAGTAAAATATTTCAAGGAATTTGCCAAATTAAAGATGGCGATTGAGATTGAACTGGGTGTCACAGGTGGAGAAGAAGACGGGGTGGATAATACCGAAGTAGACAGTTCTAAACTTTACACCCAACCAGAGGAAGTTGCTTATGCCTATGCAGAACTGAAGAAAGTGAATGACCTGTTTACCGTAGCAGCAGCCTTTGGAAATGTACATGGGGTGTACAAACCGGGAAATGTTTCCCTTAAGCCGAAAATTCTAAAAAATTCCCAAGACTTTATCAATGAAAAATTTGGTACCATAGGCAAACCTGTCAATTTCGTTTTCCATGGTGGATCCGGTTCCACTGTGGAAGAGATCAGAGAAGCCAATAGCTATGGTTCCATCAAAATGAATATCGATACCGATCTTCAGTGGGCTTTTTGGGAAGGTGTTTTGAAGTATTATCATGAAAAAGAAGGCTATCTTCAAACCCAACTCGGAAACCCGGAGGGAGCAGATAACCCCAATAAAAAATCTTATGACCCCCGGGTATGGCTGAGAAAGGGCGAAGAAAATTTTGGAAAAAGACTTGAACTGGCTTTTGACATGCTCAATGCCATCAATAGGAATTAAATATCAGATTCTCTGACCTAAAAAAAAGCTACCCCAATCGGGTAGCTTTTTTTGGTTTAGGAAAGACTGAGCCAAACGATTGGCCTGATTTTTTTCTATTCTTTCTCAAATATCAGATCAATGCCATTGCCAATCAAGGGTTCAGCCATTGCTGTAAATAGGCACTCCTTTCTATGGGATCCGACACTTGTCTGGACATTTTCTGGCTAGCCGGCAGGCTTTCCGACCACCCTGGCAATGCCATTTCTTCCGCTGATTCACTTTCCAGAACCAGTGGATTTCTATTGGCAAGATTTTTCAGAAGATCTGGTAAATCATAGTAGGGCAATGCACCTGCCACTGTATATGCTACATTGGCAGGATCATAATTTTGCTGTTCCACCAGGGTTTTGTAGGCAACCATGGGGTCAATCAGGGCTATAGAAGCAATATCCGGATTGTAATTGGCTGCATGCAGCAATACTGCCGCCATCTGACCTTTGGCAAGGCTTTTAATTTCATCGGCTCCCTGGGACTCCTGCAATACCTTAACCAGCCGATTGACATCCCCCGCATGAAGCCCTACAATACTTCGTCCGATCAGGATACTCCCAAACCAAAGGTTATAGGACTCTCCCTGGAAATTTGAATCCCCTGTAAATCCCCCATTACCCATTTCCCCGGTATTCAGCAGGTCTGGTGCCAGGACCATATGACCTGCCTTCACCAGTTCCTCCATGGTACCTCCTTTTCCCGCATCAGTTTCTTTCCCATCAGGATCCAAATAAACTACAGCTTTGGATGTCGTGATATCGGGTTTCATCAACAGAAAAGGAACCCAATAATCCCCTTCACCTTTCATCAAATGCTTTTCAACTGTATACCCCTCTCTTTGAAATCTACCCGTCATCATGGTTTCCACATCCTCGCCGGGCTCCCGATAGCCTGAAAGTACTCTTGAATGGTTTACCCGTTCGGCCAGGCTACCGGTAACCTTATCAGGAGCAAATTCCTGGTTGAGTTCATGGATGGTTTTGCCTTTATAGCTGCTAAGCACCTGCCCGGTCGGGGTGACCTGTAGCTCCTCACGGGTCAGTGTATCTATGCCCTGGTCTTTGGAAGATCCGGTTAATTCCAGGTGTTTTTGAAAAAAGGCATACATGGCCTCTCTGTTTTTTAGGGTGGAAGCATGACCATCATCATCCTCTACCATGTCAAACCTATCTGAGTGACCATAGGCATCGTAGATTCTTTGCACTTGCTGCCTTGTCTCCCGGGCTCCGGCGATGTTGAAGATATCCCGCGTTGTGGTGATCATCAGGTTGGGTTGGGGTGCTCTTACCAGCAACAAGTCAGGCTGGTCGAGTCCGGCAGCAATACCCCTGTAAAAATTTTGTTCGGCATCCTGAGGACCATGGGTGAGTAGTAAGCGCCTGAAATTGGTAATGTAATTTTCCGGAGCAGAAGCATAGATGCGGCTGTCAAAAGCAGCTATATAAGCCGACTGGGTTCCTCCTCCGGATCGACCCGTAATGCCTATTCTGTTTCGATCCACTTCACTGCGACTTACCAGATAATCCACTGCCCTTATACCATCCCATATCATGTATTTTGCCTGAGAAGTACCGGCAATAAATGCCTGGGCACCAGGATAGGAGTGTTGTTTGGTGGGCCCGCCAATGGTAGGTTCATTGGTCGCCGGGTCAAAGTATTCCAACCGCTCTCCCTGCCCTACCGGATCAAATGCGAATACGATAAATCCCTTTTTGACAAGGTTAAGTATCACGTGTTGGTAGGTGGAGCTCCTGTAAGATTCCAGGGCATGTCCCGAACAGTAAATGATGGCAGGTGCCTTCCCTGGTAAGTCATCCGGTAAAAAGAGGCTGCCACTCACAAAAAAACCGGGTTGGGATTGAAAGACGATATGCTCTATGCGAAAATCTTCCTTTTGTACCCTCCGCGTTATTTCGGCTTCCAAAGGCGTCTTTTCTGGAAAAGGACCGGCTACCTCTTGTAACTTGGACTTGATTTGGACTTGCCAGTCTTCCCAATCTGCTTGTGTTTGTACCTTTTCCAGGGCCTTTTCCCGGGCATCCAACAAGGCAAAAGCCTGTCGGGTCTGGTACCTGTATAAAGCATTGGGCCCATCTGTGAAGCTGACCCATTGGGGTTGGATGACTTTTAAATCTTCCTGTGCATGGGCAGGTAAAAACCAGAAGACAAATGCTAATGTGGTCAAAAAAAGGAATTTAAACATGGTATGGGGATTTATTGACATAAATATAGAGGTAAAAAATAAGACTTATTTTTCTCTTGAACCACAAAAGTCAAATAAGTCTTATCGTTATTTTAATCCTGCAGAAAACTGCTTTCAATAGGCTGAATCAGGGAATCTTAGGTAAACTATACCTGATCAGGAACTACATAAGGCGGTCTGCTGGGTCTGGTCAGCATGGTATCTGCCTCCGTATCATTGGCAAATTTTTCATAATCACCCATAAACTTCAATCCCCTTCCCAGCCGATAGGAAATATTGGCCATCAATGGGAGTGCTGAGGAGTAGTACCCTTCCATGATATCACAATTCAGGCTTTCTTTTTTACCATCCCTGACAGCATCCAGGAAGTTGGCATAATGTTCTGCACCTCCCGGGGCTGCCAGTACATTGGAACCTGAGTCCTGTGGTGCTGCCTCCTGGGAGCTGGCAAAAGGCTCATTTTCATCCTGCCTGAAAGCTTTCCAGGTACTGCCATTCAATTCCAGGTATCCATCGGTTCCATAAAACATGTTCCCGATTTTGATGTCCAGGCTGGACTCCCCATGGGTATACCTGCCCCGGGTTTCAAATTCCAACATTTTTCCATCATCATATTTAAAAACAGAAGTTTGGGTGTTGGGCGTTTCCTGAGAACATTCCTGAGGAGAAATACCATAAATATCCCCTGATGAGAATACCGAAACAGGATGTTCATTTTTGTTTAATCCCCACCTGGCTACATCAAATTGGTGGGGTCCCTGGTTTCCGGTATCACCATTGCCGGTATCCCAGTGCCAATGCCAGTTGTAGTGCCCTTTTTTCTCATTATATGCCCTATAGGGTGCAGGTCCTAGCCATAAATCATAATGCAGACCCTCCGGAGGGGTACTGTCTCTGGCTATACCAAAAGAATTTCTGGGTTTGTAACAAAGTCCCCTGGCCATGTATACCTCTCCAATGTTTCCATCATGCAAAAACTTCATGGCTTCCATCACATTTTTTATGGAGCGGTTTTGGAAACCCACCTGTACGATGCGGTCATATTTTCTGGCCGCTTCGATCATTTTTCTCCCTTCGAAGACATTGTGACTGGCAGGCTTTTCGACATACACATGTTTCCCTGCCTGACAGGCCCATATGGTGCCCAAAGCGTGCCAATGATTGGGCGTAGCAAAGGATAAGGCATCCACTTCCGGATCTTCAAAAACCCTGCGCATGTCATACGCTGTACCAGGTGTATCTCCCACCCTATCGTTGACCAATTTTACCTTCTCTGCCCAGGTATTTTCATCCACGTCGCATAAGGTCTTGATCACCACGTTGCGGCTCTCCTTCAGTTTGCAAAATTGGTTGATGTGGTTGGTACCTTGTCCTCTGATCCCAATTATCGCCAGGTGCATCCTGTCGTTGGCGCCCATGATGTTACCATAGGATTTGGCACTCATGCTCATGCCCGCTAAAGCCACTCCGGCACTGCCCATCAAACTCTTTTTAATAAATTCTCTTCTTTCTGTCATTATTCTTTTTGGTTTTTAATTGATCGACTGTCATAAATTCGTAATAAACTTTTCAAACATTTGCTTTTGGGCCATCATGGAGGCCACTTTATCCGCAGGATTGCTGTGGGCCTCCAATAAAATCCACCCCTGGTAGTTGGCTTTGTCCAACAAGCGGAAAAGGTCCTGGTAAGGATAATCGTTTTCATCAAAAGCCCTCACATGAGTCGTGTCTCCCAACCACTCCTTCACCATATCAAAATTGGCTTCCAGGCCAGGATCCATCAAATCCGTATCATTGCTGTTCCAGCAAATGCGTACATTGGAAGAAGTTACCTGGTCAAATATGGCTTTCATCACGGGAAGTTGCTGGGTAATCCTGCCATGTACTTCCACCCGGACCAATTGTCCGTGATCAGCACCAAATTCCCCAACCTCGCTGAAGGATTTAGCGATTTGGGCAATGGTCTTTTCCCTGGAAACCCCGTCAGGAAGCGTATTGGGCTTAACCTTGATCCCTGTGGCTCCAATATCATGACAAAGCTTTATATAAGCCTTGGTCTGCCTGATATTTTCTACAACCAATGCCGGATCAGAACTGTGGTACTCAAAATTGCTACCATAGCCCACACAAGTAACGGGACTGTCTTCAAACCTTTTTCTTACATCAGCCCTTTTGGCCTGGTTCAAATGGGCCTCTACCCCATGGGCATGCTCGGTCCGCAATTCTACTCCTTTGTATCCCGTTTTTTCACAATTGCTGATCAATTCGGGTAAAGACCAGTCCTTACCCCAAAGATAGGTGACCAGACCAAAATCCATCTTGGATACCTTTGGCAGGCCAACCGTGGCGGACAAGCTACCCATGGTCCCCAGAAAAAGGCTGGATAGCATGCTTTTCTTCAGGAATTCTCTTCTGTCATTTTGGTTTTTATTCATTACGCTTACCAGTTAATGTTAAATATGGAAGTGATCCCATCCTCAGGAAAAGGCTGGTCTTCATTAAAGGGGTATAAAGCCTCCTGCTCCTCCACTACTACTTTTTCTTCTTTTAGCCTGCCATCTTCATATAAGGCCTTGGATAGGTCCAATCCCAGGTGCCTGGCCAGAAAAGGATAGACCGCCTGGCGTTTTTTATCGTCATAACCATGGTTATCCTCTGGGATATGAATGTTCTGTACCCTTTCTTGCCGGCCTTTGAGCCCATAGATGTATTGCAGGTGTGGGTATTCTACCTGCGGTGTATTTTTGGTCCAGTCCCCACCAACAGATACCAGTAAAAGTGGCTTTGGGGCTATTACTCCCGCAATTTCTACATTATTCGTTTGGAAATTTTTGGTTTTATGTATGGGCATGCCACTTTCACACACACAACCTCCAAAGAAATGTGCAGAGACCATGACCACTGGTACGACCACATCAATCCTGTCATCCACAGCAGCTAAAAGGAATGTTTGGGTAGCACCCCCGGAAGCCCCTGTTACGGCCAAGCGCTCAGGGTCTGCCCCCATAGACAGGATAAAATCCACTCCCCGGATACTGTTCCACAATTGAAGTTTCAGGACTTCCCCATCTTCCCGGTGATCCCAACCCTGTTCTTTTTGCTGACCATAGCCTACGGCATCATAAGCCCAGACCATGGCGCCCATTCTGGCCATGGAAGCAAACCGCTTTTGTGCATCAGCCCGGTAACGGCCTACATCCCCCTCCTTATCCCAATGGCCGTGGGGACTCAGGATGCCGGGTGCTTTACCGTCGGATTCGGCTGGCATGTACAGGCTTCCGGTGACAAATACTCCGGGTAAACTTTCGAAAGCTACATTTTGAACTTTATACCCATCATACTCCCTGACTTCTCCCAAGATGGGGTTCATCGGTCCTTTTTCAGGCATTTTGTCCAGGCCTGTTCCATTTAAGATTTGCTTACGAATGGCTTTGGCCCTTTTATCCCAGGCCTTTTCGCTGGTATACTCAGAGCGCATCATTTGAAGGAAACTTGCACCTTCTTCTTCTGTCCAGTGCGCCCCCACACAAAGCATATCGGATCCATCTGCAGATTGGGCTTGCAATTGACAGAGCGGCCTTAGTAGTAAAAAAGAGCGAGTCCAAGCCATGCCATCGGTTGAGGATTCATTTTAATTTTCATATAGAATTATTTTAAGCTTTAAGCCATTTATCCCACCAGGAAAAGGCTTCCTGCTGCATGGGTACATCAAACTTATGCGGACCAGGGTAATAAGAGGCCTTGTAATGGTTGCGGTATCCGGCTTTTTCAAAAACGCTGGCCAGGATATTATCGGCTTTTTTCATTTCCGGAAGGGTATACAACTGGTCATCCTCATCATTCAATACCAGTGTCGGAAGAGGTACCCTGAGTCCCAATATTTCTGGGAAATCAAGCTCCTCCGGCAACCTTGGAATATAAGTCATCCAGGTATGGGTATAGGATTTGTTTAAAATAAAATCTGTCCATGTACTCATGAAACCAACACAGACAGCACATTTGATCCTATGGTCTAATCCAGCCATCATGACCGTCCGGAGTCCTCCGCCGGATAAACCTCCACAACCTACCCTTTCTTCATCCACATCCGGCCTGGACAATAGCAAGTCCAATGCTACTTTATCTTCGGCAAAAAAAACTCCAGGCCAGGTAGTCCCTCCGCAAAAAAGCGACTTGGCCATCACATGTTCATGCCTCCCCGCCCAATCATTGTAAGCGGAGATGTGTTCGGGATTTTCAGGATCCTTGTCGTTCAGTCCTGATCTTTGGCTCTCGGGCACATCCTCCATCCAAACCCTCCTGCTGGCAAAGGTAAACGCATCAGACACCATCACCACATAGCCTCTTTTGGCGATCTCATTGGCCCAGGCGAATCCTTCATAATAATGATCCTGGTGTTCGGCCATCAGCTCATGCTGCTCCTCACCTGTTTTGGTGATTTTCCGCAATCCAAAATATTTGTTGCCGCCATGATCATGAAAAGCAAGAATGGCAGGTAATTTACCCGAAGCGCCTTCCGGTTTTAACACCAGGGCACGGGTGGGTCTGCCGTAAGGAAGCTGCCAGGAAACAGATTCGATTTTCAGGCCATCATACACATGAGTATCATGAATTTTCATTTCCGGAAGCGGCCCCAAATCAGGAATACCCAACCGTTCCCTGGTTCTTTCAAGGGCCAGTTCCCTCCATTGATCCACATCCCTGAAAGCGGCATTCCGAAATGAGAATTTCGGTAGGAAATCTTTCATCAGACCATCCACCCAGGGTCCATAGGGACCGATGATGCTTTTATCATTTGTAGTCATTTCTGTGTGTTTATTTGAACTACCGAGCGAAAAAGCCCCTGGTACCGGTATGCCAGAGGCCAGGCCAAATCCTGCCAATCCGGCCTGTTTGATAAACGATCTCCTGTTGTTTTCCATGAGTTTAAATTAGGTAAAGCAGCCGGAAGGTTTATTGCGCCATTTCCAGTGCTTTGGTGGTTACATAGTATTTTGCCAACATGTTTGGTACTTCCCAATCGGGCAATTTACCGTCTGTCAGGTATTCGATGTATCGCTCTGTTACTTCCCTGAAATGGTCTTCGTGGCTCGTTCTGAAAGCCTCCGGGATCTCAATGCGCCATGCGGATTTACCTTCAATCTTGACCACGCCCAAACCTTCATATTTTGCTGACAATTTCTCCACCTGATCTTGCAGTATTTTTTCAAAATCTTCCAGGTCCACTCCCTCTACCGGCTCAACGTATAATTCGGTTATGTAATTTTCCTCCGCATCTTGTCGAATCACCAAATTGGATTTGCTACCGCGCATGATAGAATAATGGGTGTCTGCTGAACCTTCAGGAGCTACATAGTTCCAGATAACAGATACCTTGGCATGTACATCATTGATCTTGTAATTGATCTCTCCGTTACCATAGACCTTTAAAATATCGTCTTCAACTACTGATCCCAAATAATCAGGGTACTCGTTTAAACCCGTAGACCGGGTAAATTGATCCAGCGTCAGGTCAGTGGTCCACCTCCTGGCATTGATCATCTCGATATCGTTTTCATAATCGATGATTTCTCCGGGAAAACTTTCCCATTGAACCAAATCAACCAGGTGGGTGGTTACATCAACGATACCGTTGCCTTGCTGGCTCACATCATAAAACCAAGCTGGCCTTATCAAGGGATTGCCGGATACCTGCTTGTAAAAATGGTGCACGCTTTCTTTGGTGATGGCCGGATCTTCCAGGCTTCCTGTCACCAGTTCCCCAAACACTTCAGGGATCATTGAAAACTCCCTTTGCATAATGGTGGATATTTCAAACCTTTCAGTCATGATATCGAAAAGCAACACATCGTTTTGTTTGGCCAGGTCAAACGATTCTTTGAGCATTTCAAAGCCCGCAACATCTATGGCCATGGGTTTATCTGCTAACACATGAAGGCCAGCTTCTACAGTGGCCTTGATATTGGCCGTCTTCTCCTGGTTGTTTCCTGCAGTAACCATCACATTACCCTTCTTTTCCCTGAGCATTTTTTCCAGAAAATCATCCCCTTTGTATACCTCCAGCTCCCAGCTGGTAGGATCATCCGTACGGGTATTGTAATTTTCTATGGCCTGCAGGTAGGCCTTCAATTCCGGGCCATCGGGCGCATAAACATGAACTTTTGGATCCACCTGATCATACATGGACTTTTTTACCAGGTGGGCATGAAAATGCCCCGGATCCAGGGTGAGCAGTTTGATTTCGTTCTTTTCTCCGGTAAAGGTTGTTTTCACTTCTTCCTCCTCCATTTTTTCGTTGGAACATGACACGCCTAAAAGTAAAATTGATGCAGCCACAGGTGACCAAAATTTACTATTGATTTTCATATGAATAAATTTATTAATTGGATAATAATTAGTTAAATTATTTAAATACGATATTTAAAATTGTTTTGATTGGTACAGGACTTGGCATACTTCTGATTTTAGGTCCTGATGGAACAACAAGGAATTAAATATAAAGAATAAAGCAAAAGAATAAAACATATATTAGCGCAATCGATTGCATTTGCTGGAATATTTCCTTATCATTCATTTTAAATGGCCCGAAAGCCATGGTGGCCAATATTCTGTTTCCATAACAACTAAATGAGAAAGAAAGAAAAAATCACCATTCATGATATTGCTTTGGAAATTGGTGTTACCGCCTCTACCGTATCCAGGGCCCTGAACAACCACCCCAGGATCAGTGAGACAACGAAGAAAATGGTGTTGGATGCAGCGAAGGCAATCAACTATAAACCCAATAGGATAGCGGCCGCTCTACGCCATGGTAAAAGCAAGTTGATTGGTATCATTGTACCTACGATCAACAGGAATTTCTTTTCCTCCATAGTCCGCGGCATTGAGGAACATGCCAATGCCCTCGATTATAAAGTGATGATCAGCCAGTCCTACGATGATTACAATAAAGAAGTAGAAACCATAGATGCTCTTCTGGATGCCAGGGTAGATGGAATCATGGTTTCCTTAGGGAAAAACACCCATACTTTCGAGCATTTTGAAGCCGTACTGCAAAAAGGGATCCCCCTGGTATTTTTTGACCGAACCACAGATGAGCTGAAAGCCAATCAGGTAATCATCAACGATTACCTATCTGCCTATCAGGCTACTAGCCACCTGATCGAACAGGGTTACCGGCACATTGCCCATTTTACCAGCCATATGAAAATCACAATTTATCAGGAAAGGTTAAGAGGATATAAACAGGCCATTATTGACAATGGTATAAATTTTGATCCAAGATTAGTAGTTGAAAGCAACATGCAATTGGATGGTGGGCAAAAGAGCACCCTCCAACTTCTGGATAATAACCTGGGATTCGATGCCATTTTTTCTGCCAGTGATTATGCCATCGTAGGAGCTTTGCAGGAATTGAAACGAATCAATGTAAAAATCCCACAAGAGGTAGGTTTAATCGGTTTCAGTAATGAGCCCTTCACTGCCTTTACTGAGCCTACGCTCAGTACCGTGGATCAAAAAGCCATTGATATGGGACAAAGTGCCGCTGCATTGTTTTTTGAAATGATCAATGCTGACCAGAGAAATAAGCCTAAAGTAAAAAAAGTCCTGGATGCCAACCTGATCATCAGGGACTCTTCCCGGAGATTGTAATGCGCAAAAATAATAACCCTAATTAGTCTATATAGTAAAAAATGAAACCATTAAACAGAAAAAACACAGCGAATACAGCTACAAGACCCTTGAAAATTGTTCAATTCGGAACAGGAAACTTTTTAAGGGGTTTTGCGGATTGGATGGTACAAGTTCTCAATGATCAAACTGGATTTAACGGGGACATACAAATGGTGCAGGTACACAGTAGAAAACCTGCCCGGGGAATCAATGAACAGGAAGGCCTTTACCATCTGATTGTCAGGGGTTTTCACAAAGGAAAAACCGTAGAGGAAAATCAATTGATCAGTTGTGTGAGAGGTGCCATTAATCCATACATCGATTACAAGGCTTTTCTGGAGCTGGCAAATAGTCCGGAACTGACCTTTATTTTCTCCAATACCACGGAGGCCGGTATCTATTTTGAGGAAAAAGACAAAGACTGGACCATTACCCCCGAATCCTTTCCGGGAAAACTCACTGCGCTACTCTTTCAGCGATTCAGGCATTTTGATGGAGATCCTGAAAAAGGCCTGTTCATTTTGCCTTGTGAATTGGTGGAAGAAAATGGCCAAAAACTAAAGGAAAATATCCTGCGCTATGTGGATCTATGGAATTTGCCAGGCACCTTTGAAAACTGGCTGGTCAAACACAACACCTTCTGCAATACACTGGTAGATAGAATAGTACCTGGTTTTCCACTGGATGCTGCCAATAAAATACAAGAAAGCCTGGGCTACAGGGATGAACAAATGGTAATGGCCGAACCTTTTCATTTCTGGGCCATTGAAGGCACCGAAGAGCTGGCAGAGAAATTTCCGGCAGACAAACTCGGGCTTAATGTAAAATTCGTCTCTGATCTTTCACCTTTCAGGACCAGGAAAGTTCGGATATTGAACGGGGCACATACCTGTTTGGTACCCGTTGCCTATCTCAAAGGTATTCGATTGGTAAAAGAAGCCATGGATGATGGCGAAACAAGCGATTATATCGAAAAAACCATTTTTGAAGAAATCATTCCTTCCGTGGATTTACCGGAGGATATCCTGAAACCTTTTGCTGAAGCGGTTTTGGACCGGTTTAGGAATCCATTTATTAAGCATAAGCTCAGTGATATTTCCCTAAACGCCATTTCCAAATGGAAAGTCAGGGTACTTCCTTCCTTGCTGGATTACATTAAAAAAGAAAACCAGCTGCCAAAACACCTTTGCGAAGCCTTTGCAGCTTTGATTGTTTTTTACAGGGGACATTATAAGGGGGAAGCCATTCCATTAAAAGACAAGCAGGAAATCCTGCATTATTTTGACCAACTCTGGAAAATCAAGCCCGCAGAAGAGGTGGTAAGCAGTGTGCTTTCAAAAATTGAATTCTGGGACCAGGATCTCAACCTTATTCCAGGTCTGAGTCAGGCCCTGATAAAAGAAGTGACCTTGCTGTTGGAACAAGAAAAAAGGTAAAAAAAAGGCTTTGAGTTTCAAAGCCTTTTTTTTGGAGAAATCATCAGATGTATTGATTCAGGATATTTTCATACATCTCTTGTTTACCGCTGATCATTTCAGGTTCACCGATGCTGACGGCATGATCTCTCAAGGCCTCAAGTCCCAGCTTACCGGTTTCAAAATCCTTCCCTTTTCCGCTATCGAAGGAGCTGTACCTCCTTTTTCTCAAGAGCTGATAATCGGATTTTTCCATGATATCGTTGGCAATGATCAGGCTTCTGGCGAAGGCATCCATACTGCCCACATGAGCATGAAATAAATCTTCCAGATCTGTAGAGTTTCTTCTGAGTTTCGCATCAAAATTCACGCCTCCGGTAGTAAAGCCAGGTCCTTGCAGAAGCACCAGCATGGACTCTGTCAGTTCCTGTAAATTGATGGCAAACTGATCGGTATCCCAGCCATTTTGGTAATCTCCCCGGTTTGCATCAATGCTGCCCAGCAAGCCGGCATCCTGGGCCACCTGCAATTCATGTTGGAAAGTATGTCCGGCCAGGGTGGCATGATTCACTTCCAGGTTAAGTTTGAAATCCTTATCCAGGCCAAAATGTCTCAAAAATCCAATGACCGTGGCGGCATCATAGTCGTACTGATGCTTGGTAGGCTCCATTGGTTTCGGTTCAATCAGAAAGGTGCCTTTAAAGCCCTGTTTCCTGCCATAATCTCTGGCCATGCTAAGAAACTGTGCCAAATGCTCGGTTTCTCTTTTCATGTCTGTATTCAACAGGGACATGTATCCTTCTCTTCCGCCCCAGAAAACGTAATTTTCACCGCCCAGGGCAATGGTAGCATCAATGGCATTTTTTACCTGTGTGGCCGCCCGGCTGACCACATTGAAATCGGGGTTGGTAGCTGCCCCGTTCATGTAGCGGGGATGGCTGAATACATTGGCAGTACCCCACAGTAATTTGATGCCGGTTTCCTTTTGTTTTTGCCTGGCATAATCTACAATGGTCTGCATGTGCTTTTCATAGGTAGCCAGGTCTTCTCCCTCGTCGATCAGATCCACATCATGAAAACAATAAAAGGGGGCTCCTATTTTTCCAATAAATTCAAAAGCTGCATCCATTTTATCCCTGGCCCGCTGGATAGGATCTGAAGCCTTGTCCCATTCCCTGACCAGGGTTCCGGGTCCAAATGGATCATTTCCGGTACCGCAGAAGCTGTGCCAATAGGCTATAGCAAAGCGAAAGTGATCTTTCATGCTTTTTCCACCAATGATTCGGTTTTCGTCATAAAACCTGAATGCCAAAGGGTTTTTTGAATCCCTGCCTTCAAATTTGATTTTATCGATTTTTGGGAAAAATGATTTTGACATATTATTTTGTATTTAGGTATTTAAAATAACTTTTGGTTTCTACTATTTATTTGACCTGTTGCAGGCTTTTTTCCCACTGCCGGTAGCTTGCCCGGTAACTTTCCTGCTTGTGTTTTTCAGGTTCGAAAACCTGTATTTTTTCAAGGCCTTGAAAGGCCTCTCTGGCACCAGTGTATATGCCTGCACCAATCCCCGCTCCTCTGGCTGCACCCTGAGCACCGTCTGTATCGTATAATTCCAATGCAACGTCATTCATATTGACAAAGGCTTCCCGGAACAGCGGACTTAAAAACATATTGGCCTTGCCGGCTTTTACCGTCCTTAGGTTAAGGCCCATTTGCTTCATGATGTTAAAACCATAGGTAAGCGCCGAAACGATCCCTTCCTGCCCTGCCCGGAGCACATGTCTTTTATCGTGTTTCAGCAAGTTTAACCCGGCCAAATGTGCTCCTACCAGCTTGTTTTCCATGATTCTTTCAGCTCCGTTTCCAAATGGAATAAAGCTCAGTCCCTCTGCTCCAATGGGAACCTCTGCTGCCCATTGATTCATTTTTTCGTAGTCCTCAACCTGCGGCCCCAACAGCTTTTTGAGCCAGCTATTCAGTATTCCTGTTCCATTGACACATAGCAGGACTCCATACCGTGGATTGGCAGCGGTATGGTTTACATGAACAAAGGTATTGACCCTGGATTTCGGATCATACACAGGCTGGGTACTGACCCCATAGACCGTCCCGGATGTACCAGCAGTGGTGGCCAGCTCTCCCTCTTCCAGCACGTTCAGGGAAAAGGCGTTATTGGGTTGATCTCCTGACCTGTAGGTTACCGGAATACCCGCTTCCAAACCCAATTCCCTCGCTATCTCAGGCAATAAGTCTCCCTGATGGCCAAAGGAGGGAGCCACCTTTGGCAAGGTGGCTACATCAATGCCATAATAGTCCAGGAGTTTATCCGCCAGTCCATTTTTGGGAAAATCCCAAAATACGCCTTCAGATAATCCTGTCTCTGAGGTGAGGATCTCTCCTGTTAGCTTCATGGCGATAAAATCGCCAGGAAGCATGATTTTATGTATCTTTTCAAACTTCGCAGGTTCATTTTCTTTCACCCATTTAAGCTTGGAGGCCGTAAAATTTCCGGGAGAGTTCAAAAGGTTTTTCAGGCAATAATCACCGCCTAAATCGTCAAATGCCTTATTACCGATCTCTACCGCCCTGCTGTCACACCAGATGATGGCCGGTCGGATGACGGACAGTTGCTTATCTACCATCACCAGACCATGCATCTGGTAGGATATTCCAATGGCCTTGACTTCTCCAGGCTTGACTTCTCCCTTTTTGATCAGCTCCTTACTCGTAGCTTTGATATAATCCCACCAGGTTTCGGGATCCTGTTCCGCCCAATCCGGTTTTGGGGCCTCGATGCTCATTTCTTCTTTGGGCAACCCAACTGAAGCTACTACCTTACCCGAATCAGCATCCAGCAGGGTGGCTTTCACAGAAGAACTTCCCACATCGTATCCAATCAGTAGTCGTCTCATGTTTTTAAATTTGTAAAATTACCAGAAAACAATGTATAGTGCAGCAATGATCCCTGATATCAGGATGGCGCCTATTTTAAACTTGGTGCTGGTAGCAAAAAGCTCTTTGGTTATTTCAATGCCTTTGGGATGGTCTTTTCCTTTTCCATCCATCAGGCTGATCACAATGATCAAGCCGGCAATGATCAGAAATACCAGCCCCATCCGGTCAATAAACGGCAGCTCAGGAGTCAGAAATTTAAATGCTGCTGACAAGGGTATGGTCAAAGCTGCGGCAGTAAGTGCCGCATTGGATGTTGTTTTTTTCCAGAAAAAACCAAAAATAAAAATAGCAAATACCCCGGGGGAAACAAAACCAGTATACTCCTGAATATACTGAAAAGCCTGATCCAATTCACTCAATGCGGGGGCTACTATACCGGCTACCAGAAAAGCAATGATGGCGGTCAATCTGCCCACCCTAACCTGTTTGTTTTCAGAGGCATTTTGGTCAAAGAAATTTTTATAAATGTCTAGTGTAAATATAGTGGAGGTACTGTTGGCCATGGATGCCAGAGATGAAACGATGGCAGCAGTCAAAGCGGCAAAAGCCAGGCCTTTCAAGCCGGAGGGCAAAAGTTGCAGTAAAGTGGGGTAAGCCCTGTCAGACTTAATGATTCCGGAATCAGGATCTGTCATGGATGAAATAAAAGAGGAATCCAGACCCTGGTTGACGATTACAAAGGCGGCTATCCCCGGGATCACTACAATCAAGGGCATAACCAACTTGAGAAAACCTGCGAAAACCATTCCTTTTTGAGCTTCGTTCAATGATTTGGCAGCCAATGCCCTCTGGGTAATGTACTGATTAAAACCCCAGTAATTCAGGTTGATCACCCACATTCCACCAATCAACACACTGATCCCTGGTAAGTCCAGGTAAGCATCTCTTTGGCCTCCGGCACCATCAGGTATCATCATTTCGCCTTTATTGATAATCATATTGAAGTGGGAAGGAGCCTCCTTCAATAGGGAAGCAAAACCAGCGAAAACATCACCGGAACCAACTATCGAGAGGGCCAGGTAGGTGGTGGCCAGGCCGCCCATGACCAGAAAGAAAACCTGCACCACATCGGTCCAGGCCACAGCTTTTAAACCTCCGTAGATAGAATACAACATGGCAAAAAGCGCCAGCCCGGCGATACCGTAAATCAGGGGAACACCCAAGATGGTTTCCAGACTCAATGCGCCGAGGTACAGCACAGAGGTCAGGTTAACAAATACATATACCAAAAGCCAGAATACTGCCATTACCGTTCTTACCCTGCTATCGTATCGCTTTAATAAAAATTGAGGCATGGTACTGATCCCTTCTTTAAGGTAAATCGGCAGGAAAAAGATGGCTACAATAATCAGCGTGGCTGCAGCCATCCACTCATAGGTGGAAATGGCCAGCCCAAGGGCAAAACCAGATCCTGACATACCGATAAACTGCTCGGCAGAAATATTGGACGCAATTAATGAAGCCCCCACTGCCCACCAGGGAAGGGCCTTACTGGCCAGAAAATAATCGTTGGAATCTTTGATGTGTCCCTTTTTCTCCCGGGACACCAGGTATCCCATCATGAGAATTAAAATACAGTAACCTATAAAGATGATAAGGTCTAAAGTGGTGAAATTCATGAATGTGTGGATTAATGGGTTCGGTCTTTTGTCAATTCACTTGGTTTTACAATCAAAAACAAAGGTGCAATATAGTCAAATAAGATTTTGATAAAATAAAATTAATTAGAAAGTCACCATCCGGGATCGTACTTGTACCACAGGGGATAATTACTGAGGGAAAATAAACCCGTGTAAAAATCAAATAGGTTTTCAAAATCAATCCCAATTTCTTGTTCCTCCATGGATATATTTTATCTTTGGAAAAATCAACAACTACTTCGAATATACATGAAAGTCAAACTATTCCACTTCCTTAAAGGAAAATGCAACTTCCTTTTGACCCAATCCCTTTTGATTTTTGGATTATTCATTGTTTTTTCCTGTCAATCCAATGAAAAGCAAGTCAACTCCGAGAAGGAAAATAAGGAAATATCCCGCCCAAAGGTTGATATAGCCGATATAGAAAATGGGATAAAAGCATACATCGATTCCAAAACCGAAGAAAATGATGGTTATTTCGTTGTAAAAGACGGGGACAAATTGTTACGCTTACAGCTGGTCCGCGTGCATACCGAGTACCTTTCTAACCTGGGCCCCCAAAGCCACTTTGCTTGTGTAGACCTGGCCGATGTGAATGGAGATGTCTATGATGTAGATTTTTTTATGGAGGGAGAACCAGGCGCCATGGATGTAACAGCTACATCCGTTCACAAACTCAATGGCAAACCATTTTACAGCTGGAAACAGAAACAAGACAAAACCTGGTTTAAGTTACCCATAGAAGAGGCTACCAATGAATTGCTTGGGGTAATAGAAGGAGAAGATCAGTTTGTTTTCAATTATAAAGCCACGCTTCCATCCCTGGAAAACAAAGCAGAAATGTGGATTCCCATGGCATTGTCGGATGACTTTCAGGAAGTAGAATTGGTATCCATGGAAGTGCCGGGAAACCACCGGATGATTGAAGACAAAGTCAACCATAATCAGATCCTGTACCTGGAGCTGGGCCCGGACGATAGCGGTAAAGAAGTGGCATTGATCTATAAGGTAAAGCGAAAGGAGAAAGGTCCCTATGCATCACAGGAAAAGGTAGCCGACCGGTACCTGGCATCCAATCGCCTCATGCCTGTGGACAGAAGGTTCCGGGAAATAGCCCTGGAGGCTATCGGGGAAAAAAACAAAGACAGCCACCTCATGCAAGCCAGGGCCATATATGATTATATCATTGACAATATGCGATATGCCAAATCAGGTGAATATGGAAAAGGTGATGCCGTTTATGCTTGTGATGCAAAAACGGGGAATTGTACCGAATTTCACTCCTTGTTCATTTCTCTGGCGAGATCTGTAGGCATCCCTGCCCGTTTTTCAATCGGTGCAGCCATCCCTTCTGATAGGAATGAAGGGGGAATAGACGGGTATCATTGTTGGGCGGAGTTTTATGCTGAAGGAAAATGGTGGCCTGTGGACATTAGTGAAGGAAATAAGTATACCGCACTGGCTACCTATTATTTTGGCCGGCATCCTGCTAATCGCATAGAGTTTAGCCGTGGTAGAGATCTGGAACTGAATCCGGGACCAGCTTCAGGCCCCATTAATTTTCTGGCCTACCCCCTATTGGAAATAGATGGGCAATCCGCAGTGGCGCAGACTACATTTACCTTTTCAAGAAACAATTAAAGAACGCCCACAGAAGCATCAAATTGATGCTTCTGTGGGCGTTCAAAACTTATATTTATTCGGGATGCTCATCCCCATCGCTGGGATGCTCATCTTCAGCTTCGCTGTTTCCTTCAGGATGCTCTTCCTCAGGATGTTCAGCTGATTCTTCTGTGTCATCTGTCTTTTTGTTGCCACAGGAACTAACGGTAGCAGAAAAGAAGAATGCCATCAATACCATCAATAATGCGGTGGATTTTAAACTTTTTAAGAATTTCATATTTCTCTCGTTATGGTTTTTAAGTAAGGTTAAAGTTAACACTTTTAATAAAAAAACAAATTTGTTGCTGCACTAACTTTTAAAACAAACCATAATTACCTTTTATTTGGACAGTGAACTAATTGTGCGTACTTTAAAGTTTGTAAACAGGAAATCAACAAAAATCCTCTACAACGATCATTTTTCACCATAATCTTAAAAAATGGATAGAAAAGCCTTCAAAAAGAAAGTGATGGAGCAAGCCATCAAATATCAGGAAGCCATAGTTTCTGATTTCAGAACCCGAATCAAGGAATTGAGAGATGGAGAGCAGCAAGCCCAGGGTGACAAATTCGAATATGATCAGCAGGGTCAGGAAGATGAAAGTGCTATTGTCATCAACAGAATGGCAGATGAGCTGAACTTTGTTGTTGAGGAACTGGACTTTTTAAAGCAGATGAAAACGGCAAACAACATCTTTGATGAGGTAACTTTAGGGGCAGTAGTCCATACAGACAAAATGACTTTTTTCCCAAGTGTGAGCATCGAAAACTTTGATGTAGAAGGAGAATCGCTTTTTGGGATTTCCCAAAAAGCACCTATCTATAAAGAGATGCAGGGAAAAAAGAAAGGGGATACATTCAGCTTAAACGATCGGACTTATAAAATTCTGGACGTTTATTAACAATAAAAAAATTACCTTTCAATTTTGATAGGAGGAACGAGCCCAGGCAGGCTTATAAACTAAGGTACCATCCAAATTTAAACCAGGTTCGCTGTCTGAGGTCAGCATCAAAAAACCGGTCGGTCCTGTAATCTATGCCGGCCTGAAATTTCTGCTTTCCTTTGGATAGGTGACCTAGTGCAGCTACCAACCTGTTTTCCAGGCCACTTTCTCCCGATTGTATGCTGTATATGGGTTCATCGCTAAATACCAGATAAAATTCGCCAGGATCAAGACTTTGCCCTTCTAAGGGTATTTCAATGGAGATCTGATACCGCAGCCTGTATTCTACCGGGTCATCCGGGGCAAAAGTCTGATCTGTCCGGAACCTGTGTCCCATTTGGTAAGTACCTTGTCTTTGTAAAAAAGAGATTTGCTGAATGGCCCGATGACTGTTGTCACTTCCGGATTCCAGGCGGTACTGGTAACCGCCCGTGATCGCAACAAAAGGATTCAGGGAGGTACCAACGAATCCCTGAAAATCAGTTTGGTTGTGGTAGTAAGCCCAATCTGCCTGCTCCTGCGATACCTTGTCTACCAATCCATGCTGACTTTCAATTTTCCCTGTTATCTTCAGGTTTTCTGCAGCGCTAAATCCAAGTTGAAATTCCGGAAACAGCCCGAAATTGGTTATCCTCCCCTGCCCCATCAACTCCAGAGGCAAGGCCAATAAAATGATCCAAACAATTCTTATCATTAAAAAAATAAATTATCTGCCGGTGGAATAATTATGACTCTTTTATCGATTAAATGGCCATCCTTGTCAAAGGTACCTTCCCATAAATGCTTACCATCATCTCCCTCCCCATAATACTCTATTTCATACCTGGTCAGGATTCCCTCCTCTTCATCCTCATCCATGAAATCTTCCAGATCATCAGGTGAACCACTATATTGTAACTGAATTTTTTCGATCCTCCATTTGCTGTAATTTTCATCAAAATAGGCCCCCAGGCTTTCCCTCAGCTTTCCTGACAAGTCTTCCCAGTTTTTTTGTATTTCAATGTCTTCCACTGATCCTGAAAGGTCAAACTCCACACTGTAAGCTGCTTCTTCCCATGTAAATTTAGCCTCAAAACTACTTTTTCCTGAGGTTTCCTCCCTAAACCACTTCACCCTTTTACGACCTTCAAAAGAGTCATTCAGCCATTCTCTGGCCTCTCCAGGAACTTCTTTCTCCTTTACACGATATTCGCACTCTACCTTTTCCTGCCCATAAACTGCAAGGGGAACCCATACCAAGAAAACACAAACGATTCTCCAATCCATTTTATATTCTTTCAATAATTATCCTTAGCCATACTACTTCAAATGATATACCATCATGTGTGATGCAGTCGGTAGGTATTCAATAACGAAAACCCCCAACACAATGCTATATTCAAGTGATTGAAAAAGGCCGAAACATTTCAGGTTTCTATAGTAAATGCTGGTTGTTCGTTGAATTTCAACAAAAACGGGACAGATAGGCAGCGTTTGGCAGTATCAATATTCATGAGACAAGGGAATGAATCGGGCACTCAGGTCAGGCGTTTCCATGTCCTTATCGAATGGAAACATAGGCCTGTTGATTCTTTTAAACTCCAGGCGTTCCAGGTCCTGGTCCACTCCTCCGGGGGTAAGGGCCATGATCCAATCTGCACGCATATCATAAAGCTCTGGCACCAGGTAACCGATTTTGACTACTACTATATCCGCTTCACGGGGATTTAATCCCAGATTGGTAAAATCACTTTCCCTGTGGTAAGGTTTTCGTTTTTTGGTAACGATCACCTGCACGCTGCCTACAGCCACAACTACTTCAGTTTCCGCATTTCTATCCCCATGGGTAATTGCTTTTACGGTACCCGATAATAGAACAGGTGGAGAAAACCGGTCATCCACGGCTGCTCCCACATGGGCCTCTACCTGCTCTCCTACTCCTGCGCTTATTGCAGCTTCCACCAATTCAGGACCCGGTATGGATGCGTAAATCAGGGATGGTCCATCCTCCGATTTGAATTCAGGCCTGTCCAGTATTTCCCTCAAGGTCCAGGTCACATCTCCGGCTCCTCCTGCAGTGGGATTATCTCCCATATCACTGATCATAAATGGTTTTTTATCGCTATCGATGGCCATATCCAAACTTTCCTTCAGACTTGCTGTAGGAGCGATGAACTCAAATTCATTTCGCTTATCCCAAAAACTTTGCGCCAGTTGCTCTGCTGTTTGCTTCACTTTATCCTGATCATCTCCGGTCACCATGACTACAGCGTGATTTCTTGGCTCATCAGCCCAGGCATATCCTACCCAGATGGCGGCATCTACCACCCCTTCCTGATCAGCGGCGGGATAAACCTCTGCGTAAAGACTCTTCCCCGGATCTACCCTTGTACTTGTTTTTTCTCCCGGCAAAAGTATGGGAACAGGAATCCAGGCTTTATAGGGAGGCTTGCCTTTTCCTGTTTCCAGTCTTTCCAGCAGGTTATCAACAGCCCTCTTTTTGGACTCTAAAGCGTCTTCATGGGGAGCCATACGGTAACAGGTAATCAGGTCCGAGTGGGCCGCAAGTCGCCTGGATACGTTTCCATGCAAATCCATGCTGGTAGAAATCAGGGTTTCTTTACCAACTACATCCCTTACCCTTTCAATAAAATCTCCTTCCGGATCATCCAATCCCACCACACTCATGGCTCCGTGGATGTCAAAAAACAATCCATCATAAGGTAAATTTTCTTTGAGCCGATCGAGCGTTTCGCCTACCAGAGATTCATAGGCTTCCCGGGAAACAATCCCTCCCGGTATGGCATGTCCTCTCAAGGTGGGGAACCAATGGGCCCTTTGTCTGTCCGAAGAATCTTCCTGCATGAAGGGGTAATAAGAAAAAACCTCCTCTCCCCGTCTTGCCAAAAAGGCTTCCTCTTCGGTAACCGCCGGGGAGAAGGTACTGGACTCAATGGCTAAACCGGCAATGGCAACACGGGGAAGCTCCTCCGAGACCTGCCCTTCCCTGCTCCCGCAGCTTGTGGCAAAACACAGAAACAAGACAACTAAAATCCTGGAATAAAGGTGATTGGTCATATTCATAAATCAATAATCTGGTTTGAACAATTTTGGAATAAGGCAGGGCTCTTTTGGGTAGGATTCAAATTAAATGAAATTCAGCCAATAATACAGGATATTCCTCATCTAATTTTTCTGGTATTCCTGCAAGCTTTTGTAAATTAAACTCTCAAAAATTTTCTTACCTTTAATACCTAATCCTTACATTAAATGATATCTTCCAGTGAAAGCAACCAAAGGATTTTTACTGCCTGGCAGAATCAATTGAAAGCATTTTCCAAGCAGGAAAAATTACAAGGAATCATTTTATCCCTATTCAGAGAGAAAAAAGATCCGCTTTCCTGGACCGGTGCTGTTGGAAACCTTTCCATAGGACAGCCTTATTTTATTACCAGCGTGGCCAAACTTCATCTTTTGGCGCTGATACTAAAGTTAAAGGTAAGGGGCAAGGTGAATTTAGATGATCCCCTATCCCAATTCCTTGAAGAAGAAGCCTATCAGGGCCTGTGCATCATTCAGGGGCAGGATTTTACCCCTAAAATTACGATAAGACATTTGCTTTCTCACCTTTCAGGGCTTCCCGATTATTTTCAATTTTCATTTAGTGGGAGGAAAAGCCTGAGAGAAGACCTTTTTTCCGGAAAAGATCAATCCTGGAAGTCAAACGATTGGCTTCAAGCCATTAAAAAGTTAAAACCCCCTTTCAAGCCCGGTGAAGGTAGGCGGGTGTTTTATGCGGATTCCAATTTTCAACTTCTCGGAAAAATAGTTCAAAAAATCACCCATCAAAGTCTGGAAGAAGCTTTGACAACTTTTCAATTGCAGCCCCTGTCAATGAATGAAACATACGTCTACAAGGATGTATATGACCGAACGCCGGTACCATTTTATTTTCAGGAAAGGGCCTTAGAAATACCCTTGGCCATGAGCTCATTCGGACCCGTAGGAGGCATGGTAAGTACTGCAAAAGACAGCATGACCTTTATCAAAGCCTTTTTTCATGGACAACTGTTTCCGATGACAGAAATGGATACCATTCAAGATTGGAAACCCATGATCAAGAACCTCTCGTATGGGCTGGGGATAACCCGGTTCGAGAGACCCCGGTTTGCCTTACCTTTCCGGAAATCTCCTGAAATAATAGGACATACCGGTCTGTCCGGTGCCTTCGCCCTATATGTTCCTGAACGCAAACTCTTCCTGACAGGCACCGTAAACCAGTCAAAAGACCCCTACCTGCCCTACAAACTGGCCAGCAGAATCATCTCAAGCCTGTAATTATCACAGGATTTATCACCATTTACTTTAACCATTCCGGTTTGGTGGTATCTACCGAGGCCTGCAATTGATTCAGCAAGTTATATAAGCCAAAATACGTCCGGTTGATATACAGTCCATGCCTGGAACCCCTGGCCTGCTTGGATTTCCTGAACATCTTGTCATTGGATATTTTATCCCCCAGGGCAAAAATCTGCTGAAAATAACTATCATCTGCAAAATCAAAATGGGCTACATGAAAGGGTTTACCCAATAGGGATATCATCTCCTTGAAAATATTTTTAAAGTAGGTTTTTTCCTCGGCTGTATCTTTGTCAGTGATAAATTCCAGGCCATAAAAGATCTGATTGAGTTCATCTTCATTGATCAAAAGATCTTTTTTAATCAATGAAAAGTATCCGGTATAGAAATCTTCAGGAATCACCTTCACACAACCAAAATCAATCACGGCCAGTTGGCCACCTTCCTGAATGATGAAATTTCCCGGATGTGGATCGGCATGAACCTGCTTCAGCTCGTGAACCTGGTGATGATAAAAATCCCAGAGAGCCTGCCCGATCCGGTTTTTCGCAGTCTGATCCGGATTGGTCGCCAGCCATTCCCTCAGGTGAAGCCCTTCCATCCAATCCATGGTAATGATTCTTGGGCCGCTTAAATCTTCGTAATAGTTCGGAAACTGCAAATCGGCAATATGGGCACATGCCTCAGAAATTTCCTTACTGCGCCGCACTTCCAATTCATAGTCTGTTTCCTCCAGAAGTTTCTCCTCCACTTCCTCCATGTAATGATCCAGCTCCCTTTCATTCATATTCAAAAGGCGCAAGGCAAAGGGCTTGACCAATTTCAAGTCTGAGCGTACACTGGAGGCTACACCGGGATATTGGATTTTTACTGCATAAACTTTACCGTCCTTCGTTGCCTGATGGACCTGACCGATGGAAGCTGCATTCACCGCAGATGATGTAAAAGTATCAAAAATGGTTTCAGGACCTTTTTTGAAATGCTGCTGGAAAGTTTTCACAACCAACGGATAGGACAAGGGAGGAGCACTGTATTGGGCCATGGTAAATTTGTCCTGATAGGCCCTGGGCAGCATGTTTTTATCCATGGCCATCATTTGTGCCACTTTTAAGGCACTCCCCTTCAATTCGCTTAATGAGTTATAGATATCAGAGGCATTGTTTTTATCCAGATCGTCTCTGTTCATGGAGGGATTTACCACCTTTTTAGCATAATGCTTCATGTAATTTCCCCCTACCCTTGCCCCGGTACTGATAAATTTTGCTGCCCTTTGCACCTTGGACACAGGGATGCTTTGCTGCTCTTTTAGTTTTTCTGTCATGACCTATCTGGATTGAAATAAAAATTTTGCAAAATCCACAAAACTATCCACTGCGGATTTACCCATCAGATCAAAAGCCAGATTAACTGATTTTTCTATGGCAGCGTCTGTTTTTTCAAAAGCTGGTGAATCATCCTTCAACCAAAACCTGAACACAAACATCACCTGAAGCCAAAGGGCCTCATCGTAACGATCTGTTATATAAGGTCTTTCGGCAATTTCATCCGTCTCCTTGCCTTCCATGATAATTTCACTGACAAAGTCCTTGAAATTGGACTTGAAGCCCTTCATCTCCAGAGGGAAATTTTTATCCTTTAACAAGTCCTTGCCATAAACGGTAAGCAGGTAGGACCTCCTTTTTTTTAATTCTTCAATCCAGGTAAAGAAAAATCCGAGGAGCTTCTCCCTTGCACTATAGCTTTTGTAGACTTCCTGCTCTTCCAGATTGGTCAAAGTCTGATCAAAAACCATTTCCCAAACGGCTTTCTTGATGGCGTCAAAAGTGCTGAAATGGTCATAAAATGCAGCCTCCTGCATTTTTAAATCTTTGGCAAACTTATAAATAGAAACGGGTTCTCTGCCGTTTTCCAGGATGTGCTGGATATACCCATCTATGATTTTATGTTTATCTGTCTTTTGACTTTTTGTCTTTTCTGTCATCTCCTAATCTTTTTTTACACTGCATAGATATAACAATAACCGATGCCAAGAGGTTTGTAAAATTGTAAAATTAATTTTCCCAATTCCTATATTCGGGACGGGGAAATTTATCCTCAAGATAGATTTGTTTGGAATTTGTGCATCCAAATGAACTTTGAATTCGTTACTAATGAGAAGTTTAAGCAGAATGGACATGTTGATGACTATTAAAAAGTTGGTTTTTGTCATTCTTCTGGGAATGGCCTTAACGCTGGTTTCCTGTAAGGAGGATGTAGTAGAAATGCCTCAAAACCCAAATCTGGTAAAAGAGGCCATTTATGAAAGCATGCAGGAATGGTATTATTGGAACGATCAATTACCCGTTTCCCTGGATGTAAATCGTTACCGCAGCAACGATGAACTCTTGTTTGATTTGATGTACCTGCAATTGGACCGTTGGTCTTACCTTACCACCAGAGAGGAATTCAATAAGGCCTTTACAGGCCAGAATGCCGGTCATGGCTTTGGCTTTGCCCTGGGAGAAGATGACAGACTCTATGTGTCCTTTGTCTACGAAGAATCTCCTGCAGGAAAAGATGGCTGGCAAAGGGGTTGGGAGATCATTGAAATCAATGGGAAGCCGATAGCTGACTACCGCAGAACAGGTGGCTATAACTTTGAACTGGGCGAAAACCGGCCAGGCGTTTCCAATTCATTTACTTTCAGGTTACCGGATGGGAGCACCACTACGCGCAGTAATACCAAGGCAGATTACCAGGCGAATTCTGTCTTGTATAAGGATGTAATCGAAACCGGTGGTAAAAAAACCGGATATTGGGTGTACAATAGTTTCAAAGCCACTGCCGGACTAAGTCCCAACCGAAGCACAGAAGTGGAAGAAACCTTGGACTATTTTGAGGCTGCTGGTATTGAAGAACTTATATTAGACTTAAGGTACAATGGTGGGGGATCCGTGGATGTGGCAGAGCAAATCATGAATGGACTGATCCCAGCTGCTGCAGATGGCGAGTTGATGTATACCAATGCTTTAAATGAAGAAAAAAACAACCTCAACGAAGTTTATAGGTTTGAAAAAAGCAGGGATATCGCCCTGGATAGACTGATTGTTATCACTTCCAGGGGATCTGCCTCCGCCAGTGAATTGATAATTAATTGCCTGAAACCTTATATGGATGTGGTATTGGTAGGACAAAGAACGTATGGTAAGCCGGTAGGATCTTTTCCCCTTTCCCAATTTAATACCGTGCTGGCTCAAAACGACATTGAATTGGTACCCATTACTTTTGCCATTGCCAATGCAGCAGGCAATGCCGAGTACTTTGATGGTTTTCCTGTAGACATTCCGGTAGCAGACGATCCTTCTGCCAATTGGGGTGATATCAAGGAGTTCAGACTCGCAAGTGCCCTCACTTACGTTCAATATGGACCTGCCACAGCCAATGCAAGGCTAAGGATACCAGAGGACAAATGGCAGATGATTGATGATTTCAACGGGTTGAAAAAGGAGTTTCCCGTTTATTGATAAGCTGTGGGAGATTTAAATAATTATTGGTGATTCCGCAGGTTTTGACAAGCATTTTTTCATTGTACAGGCCTGAAATAAGCAGATCAGGTAAATCCTGATTTTGAGGTAGGGTGATTTTTAGCCTGTGTGCGTGCCTTAAGGTTCAACGTTTGCTTTGTCCTATATAATGATACCTGTTCGGCTTTCCATTACCATACCGCAAAGCTCCCGATGATGGGTTTTAACCCGGACTATGCGTTAGGAATCGTAATGAAAGCTGAAACTGCAAGAAAATTAAACAGTTTGGATATTGAGGCATCGCATCGCTATGGTGAAATCGAAAACAGCAACCTAGCGGCTGATTTTGACGCAGTGTAAGGTCGTAATAGATCGGCTAATTTGGGTTTAATAAGGAATTACCGATTGGTTATAAAAAAGGCGGTGAAAAATTTCCACCGCCTTTTTTATTTTATCTGAAACCAGAACTCAGTAACCCGGATTCTGTGGTCCCAGGTTGGGATTTACATCCAATTCTATTCTGGGTAATGGCATCAGGTAATCCCGGTTAGGATCGAAATTGGGATGGGGTTCCAGGCTTTCTGCCCCGACAAAAACCTGCTGTCCCAATTGCCTTCTTTTGATGTCATACCACCTTTTGTATTCGAATGACAATTCCAACCTTCGCTCATCCAGCACCAGGTCAATAAAACTTTCCTGATCCATACCTGCGGAAACATCTTCAGGAAAAGCATTTTGGGTACCTGCCGCATTCCTGGCCCGTTCTCTGATGGCATTAACGTAACCAATTGCCTCAGCCGTAGGTCCATTATTTACTTCGGCAGCTGCCTCCGCTGCGATCAGCAAAACCTCCGCATAGCGCATGGCTGCATAGTTATGATCTGAATACCTTCCATCAGAATTGCTATTTCCGGGGAACCTCCTGTATTTGGCAATATGAGGCCTTTGTGTATTCGCAAATTCAGTATAGGGTTCGAGCACGCCATTTGTAAGTGCTTCAGGCTGGAAGCTAACTTCCTTTCGGTAATCGCGGTCATCCCAGGTATTGTAGACGTTCATGGAAGGAACACAAACGCTCCATCCCAGTTCATCGGCACCCCGGATTCCGGTCATCGGTGGCATGAGGTCGTCATTGGCTCCGCCTCCACCATTCTGCTGACCCAAAAAGTCCAGGGAAAAGATGTGCTCAGTCAAATTATCAGCCATCTCTGCACGGAAAAGGTCCTGGTAATCGGCTTCCAATTCATACCCAAACCTACCTTTATTGTCGATTACCCACTTGGCTTCCTCATAGGCTTTGGGGTAGTCGGCCAGCGTAAGGTGCACCGAGGCCAGGTAAGATGCTGCCGTACCCTTGGTAGGTCTGGACCGGACATCGTTGGGCTGGTTATCTGGTAGCCACTGTTTGGCAAATTCCAAATCGGCTAGTATTCCCTGGTAAACTTCTGAGGAACTGGTTTTGGAGATATCTTTAACCGCTTCCGGGTCATTGATAAAATAATCGATATAGGGGACATCACCAAAAACCCTTACCAAATGATAGTAACTAAAAGCACGGACAAATCTGGCTTCTGCTACCAATCTGTTATTCACTTCTTCCTCCAAATCGAGGCTTTCCGCACCGGATATCGCCGCATTGGCCGCACTGATCACCTGATACCAGTAAGGCCAAAAAGACCTGACCATAGCATTATTGTCATCCATATTGAAATCATTCACCTGCTGCCGTTCGGCCGGAGTACCGCGGTCTCCTATATCTACCATATCACCGCGAAGCATCAGGGCAGTAACAAATTGTCTTCCGTACAACCTTTCAGAGGCTATCCAGCCATAGGCACCGAAAATGGCTGTTTCCACATCACTGGCAGAATTAAACAAACTTTCCGGAGCCAACAATCCTACCGGCTTTTCTTCCAGATCGGTACATCCGGCGATCCAGCAGCACATGGCCAAAACCAAAGATTTATATATTTTCGTTTTCATGGTTATTTCTGTTTTGGTGGCTATTTTAAAATCCTACATTTATTCCCACGGTGTAGTTCTTCGCATTGGGATAACTTCCATAATCCAGTCCCAGGTTTCGGTTTCCGTCCGTAGCACCACCGGAACGGTAATTGACTTCAGGATCGTAACCTTCATATTCGGTAAAGGTCAACACGTTTTGAGCACTGACATATACCCTTAATCTGGAAAGGTTCAGCCTGTCTACCAGGGCCTTGGGTAAATTGTATCCCAGGGATAGGTTCTTCAGTCTGGTAAAAGTACCATCATAAATCCAACGGGTAGAAACCCTTCTGGTCCTGCCATTAAAGGCCCTGGGAATATCTGTCTGCGTATTGGTAGGCGTCCATCTGTTCAATGCTGCTGTTGTGGCATTGTTGATACCAGACATTAAATCCAACTCCATCAGGGTGTAACTCAGAATATCATTTCCAAAGGAACCCTGAAAGAAAATATTCAGGTCAAAGTTACGGTACCGGAAATCATGGTTCCATCCCCAGAAGAAATCAGGATGAGGATTCCCAATAATCTCCCTGTCGTCGCTGTTTAAGGTGCCATCTCCGTTCAGGTCTCTGAATCTTTCACCTCCCGGCGTTTGTTCAAATCCTCCACCAGGAAGAAAATCCTCTCCTTCCTGGTATACCCCATCATAAACCCATCCAAAGAAGCTTCCAACAGGAGACCCCTCTTTGAGCAACTGTGTGGTACCCAGTCCTACCATATGTCCCGGTCCGGATCCATACTGTATGTCGGTACCCTCAGGAAGGGATAATACGGTATTCCGGTTTCTGGAGAAATTGATGTCCATATCCCATTGGAAAGCACCCACCAAATTTCTTGATCCCAGGGTTAATTCCACCCCTTTGTTTTCTACCTCACCGATGTTTCTCAATTGATTGGTATAGCCTGAATACTGAGGCAATTGAACAGCAAACAACAGGTCAGAGGTGACCATGCGGTAGTATTCCGCAGACAAAGTCACCCGGTCATCCCAGAATCCGATATCCGTACCAATATTCAGTTGGGCGGTGGTCTCCCAGGTAAGGTTATCGTTGGCTACAGTAGTAGGCCGAACTGCATTGACTGGAACACCGTCGATCACCGTGAATACCGGTGAAAATCTAGCTAAGGTCTGGTAGGGAGAAATCGCCTGATTTCCGGTAATACCGTAACTTACCCTCCATTTCCAGAAACTTAACAGATCCGAGGATTCCAGAAACCGCTCGTTTTTCATGTTCCAGGCAATGGCACCGGAAGGAAAAAAGGCCCATTTGTTATTCCTTGAGAAGGTAGAGGAACCATCATAACGGGCATTGAATGTTACCAGGTATTTGTCACCCAGGGAATAATTCAAGCGACCATAGAAGGAAGAAATCCTCCAATCGGTAAGACCTGAATTTGGAGTTTGCCACACCGCAGCGGAACCAAGGTTCCAGAATGAAAAGGCATCCGTTATAAAAGAGGTACCTCTTGCTCCCCAATTTTCATTTTCTGATGATTGATAGGAGTACCCTGCCATGGCAGAAAAGGTATGGTTGCCGGCGAAATTTTTGGTATAGGTCAGGTAATTTTCATTCAGAAGAAGGGTATTCCTGGAGGCATTTATCCGTGCATCTCCACCTACATTTCTTCCTTCCGTTACCGTAGTGGGAGAATACAATCCTGTACGACTGGCATTGGCTGTGGCACCGAAAGTAGTCCTGAATTTCAGGTCCTCAGACAGGTCGTATTCCGCAAAGAAATTGCCCTGAAACCTGTCGTTTACATTTTCATTGATCAATTGGGTGGCCACCGCATAGGGATTGTCGTGCGGATCATTCAAACGGGCAACGGTAAAGGTTCCATCTTCCCTGTAAATAGGTTGGTCCGGTTCAAACTTGAATGCGGAAGCTACCACACCCGGAGTAAGGCCACCGGAACCTTCCTGGGTTCGGACCCCGTCGCTGCTGCTTCTTCTGGCAAACAGGTTCACACCCAATTTGAGCTTTTCAGAGGCCTGAATGTCCAGGTTACTGGTGATGCTAAATCGGTTGAAATCCGAATTGATGATCACCCCTTTTTGGTCGAAATAGGCTCCAGAAACGTAATAA
>Ga0008836_100157_pt1 | contig 64254 bp, 54 predicted proteins | sample HotLakConsUCCR28_FD_62214 | JGI IMG/M metagenome (GOLD analysis project Ga0008836, IMG submission 62214) | Hypersaline microbial mat communities from Hot Lake, Washington, USA - Hot Lake Consortium UCC-R28 (Hybrid Assembly) ... | reverse complement strand
TAGACACAAAGCATGCTTTCATGATAAATAATTATCCTGTTTTTTTATTCCTCAGCAATAACCAAAAGGCAACCTTGGCTTTGGGCAAAAACAATGTTTTTCAAGAGAAATACAAATCAAAGCAGGGAGAAGGGATAGAGGGCTTTATACTTCCGGTTCCCACCTCAATCGACACATTTGGGTACCCAATGACGGATTGTGGTTAGAGGAGAGAAATTCCTCCCCATCGACCTGGTAAATTTCCGGGGCCGCACAAGGAATTTGTCCCAGATACTTTTGCGATGCTGTTTCATCCTTCCTGCCAAAATCCAGAGGATCTTCACTCCGGAAAACATGGGTGATGGCTTGGGTATAATTCTGGGTCCTGAAAAGGTAGAAATAACCTTCTCTGTAAACCACATGGGGACATTCGATTTCCCACCAGTTGCTGCCGTACTGGCGTGCCCGGTGCACCAGTTGGTAGTGGGACCAATGAAGCAGATCCCGGGAAGTGCGAACGAACATCCCTCCCTTTTCCGGATCACCGTCCTCCAAACCGGTATAATACAGGTGCCAAAGGCCGTCGATCTTGATCAGGCAGGGATCCCTTGCTTCTCCCGGGCCGGTAAATGCCCGGCTCATCCCATCATCAAAGGCATGCCTGCTCCAGTTTAGCCCGTCGGGGGAAGTCATGATGCAAATTTGACATTCGGTGTCAAAGCTTTCGTTTCGGATTTTTCCCCGGGCAGGAACGCCTTCCCGGTTTCTTCCGGTGCTGTGCCCGCCGTAAAACATATAGTACAGGCCGTTTTCTTTCACGAAAAATGGGGATTGGATCCACTCCTCGTTTCCCCATCCGTTAATGCTTTCTCCAAAGGCCTCGTTCGCCCGGATAAATTCGCCGGTGTCTTCCCAGGGACTGTCGGTGAGGTTTTTGGCTTTCCAATGGTACAAGATTCTTCCCCACCCGGTATGGCGCACACAGCCCCAAAGGTGCCAATGCCCATCCCTGGCCTGAAAGAGATGGTGATCCACAGATTCGTAGTTTAGGAGGTCTCCGTCATTACCCATTTTGACAGGGATTGTATGGCTTCCCTTTGCCGGGGGAGCACCAATCAGCCACCAGTCTTGGTCCAGTACCGGGCGGAGTTTGGTTTTGATAAGGTGCGTGCCGTTCGTTTCAGTTGCCAACCGAAGCAAACTGCTTCCGCTCAGCATTCCTAACGTTCCGCAATACAGACTGCTTTTCAGGAAGCTCCTGCGGCTAGAGGGATTTGGTTTGGGGAGGATCGGTTGATGCTTTTTTTTCACGTAAATCGAAGAGGTTACCTAATTGCTGATTACTTACCCTTTTACAGGGGATGCGCGTGGCTATTGAGAACCAATTTACAACATGTATTTGTGTTTTCCTTTTCAGTAATGAAAGCTTTTTTAAAAAGTTACCTTACAGGTGATCTTGAATCAGTTGGTATTCTTTCGAAGGGTTCAGTGATGGAGCTGCGTAAATCGCTTCGAATCGGATTGGAAAATCTGTACATAATAATCCTCCTTTCTCTTATGGTTTAAGCAAGGGATTATCGGACGGAAATCCCCGCCGGATGGATCATTCACGACACCCTTCTATTTTGAGAACATATTTGATCAACGCAATCGTCAAAAGGCCATTTGGAATGGCCAGAAACAAACCTCGGTCGGGCTGGTTTCGGAGGATTTTTTTGTAAGAGTTTATCTGAAATGGTAAATGAAATAATCTTCCTAGCGATTTACTTTAAATAATTGTCAAGAAAAAAATTTTTAATTAATTAACTATTAAATCTCAATATTCATTTGAATAAATCACTATTTTTTTCAAAATTTAATAGTTGATTTAACAGTGTGTAAAAAAGTTTTATGAAGGGTGGTTTTTCGCTGATTTGGAACTTGAAATAGCATTTGTTTCAGTACCTATAGGTGCCATAAAACTTTTTTTGAGAAATAGAGATCAACTCCCCAAAACCGGCAAGCCAAACCAACTGCCGTGTTGCGAGGACCGAAGGCATTGACCCAAATCAAAACCTGGCTTTGTACTAGAATATTACCCTATTAAACCGGGATCTAACTTTAAAGTAGATCCAAGATTCAATCTATTTAAACACTAAATTTTAAAACTTTCATGAACGAAAAATTACCAATTAAACGGGGGACGAGAAATTTCCTGTTTGCTGTTCAGTTCCTGGCCCTGTTGGCGGTCTGCCTTCCCGGAGCTTCGCATGCGAATGAAATCCCCGAGTACGTTTGGGACCTGACCATTCAGGGTACCATTTTGGACGAGAATGGGCAACCCCTGCCCGGGGCTACGATAACTGTCGCCGGAAGCAATACCGGGACCGTTTCCGACATTGACGGGAAATTTTCCCTTACCGTTCCCGATCAGGCAAGCATTGTGGTGTCTTTTATTGGCTATACCACCCAGACCATAGAGGTGGGTAACCGGACGGAGTTTACCATTCAGATGATCGCCGACGAGACCTCTTTGAATGAGGTGCTGGTGGTGGGTTATGGAACCCAGGAAAAGCGGGATGTGACCGGTGCGGTATCCTCCATCAAAGGCAGCAATATCCAAAACCTACCCGTCTCCGGAGCAGCGCAATCCTTACAGGGAAGGGCTGCAGGGGTGAACGTGGTAAGAAATGGAGGTGCTCCCGGCAATCAGGGCTCCATTCGGATCAGGGGAACAGGCACCCTTAATAATGCAGATCCGCTGATAATCATAGACGGGGTACCGGGAGGAAATCTTAATGATGTAAATCCCAACAACATCGAATCCATTGAGGTGCTCAAGGATGCCTCGGCTTCTGCCATTTATGGAACCCGTGCGGCCAATGGTGTGGTGATCGTAACCACCAAAAGAGGAGATTTTGACCAACCCTTGAAATTTGAACTGAACGGATACACAGGGGTTTCCAATGCCATCAAAACCATTGATGTACTGGAAGCACCCGATCTGGCGCTTTTAAAGCGGGAACGCTATACCAATGACGGCCTGGCCATCAATCCCATCTGGGAAAACCCCGCCTATCAAACTCAACAAACCAACTGGCAGCAAGAATTACTGGGACAGGGCAGTACCCGAAACATGGACCTGACTTTGAGCGGAGGGAATAAGAATTCTTCCTTTATGTTATCAGGGGGTGTTTTTGAAGAAAAGGGAATGATTACCAATTCCAACTTTCGTCGGCTTAGTTTTCGGTTAAACTCCGATCACAAGATCAGCGATCGGTTTAAAATTGGCCAAAACCTGCAATTGGTATCCATCAACCAGGTCAGTCCCAATACCTTGTCCGCTCAAACGGGCGTTTTATGGAGCGCCATCCGGTTTCATCCGGGACTGCCGGTTCGCAATGCGGATGGAAACTATAGCTCTTCCCAGATATCCGGAGAGTTTGGGGATATCAACAACCCAATATTTACGCAGGAAACACAGGATAACAACAATACCAGCCACAAACTATTGGGCAATGTTCAGGCGGAATATGAGGTACTGGAAGGCTTGAAAGTCCGTGCCAATTTTGGCCTGGAAGGGGCCATTAGTGATGGCTACAATTTCAATATTATTGTTGACGATCAGATTAGGGCAAGTCCCCGAAATTCATTGTCAAGAAGCTACAATGAGTATTATTCCCTACTGGCGGAATATTTTGTTTCCTATGACAAGGTATTTGCCGACCTGCACAAAGTGAATTTTGTAGGAGGGTATACCACCCAAACCTTCAACTCGGATGGATTTAATGCCAGTAAGCTTGATTTTATCGATGAGTCCTTCGATCAGCGGTTTTTAAATGTGGGACAAACCCTGAATTCCATCGGAGGCGGCAAATCCTACGATGCGCTGGCTTCTTATTTTGGCCGGATAGCCTACGATTACGACGAAAGGTATTTGGTTACGGCTACCTTCAGAAGTGACGGTTCATCGAAATTCGCACCGGGGAACCGATGGGGTTATTTTCCCGCCTTTTCGTTGGGCTGGCGAATCTCGGAAGAAGCCTTTTTCCAAAATGTGGGTTTTATCTCCAACCTTAAACTTACCGGGGGCTGGGGAAGTCTCGGCAATCAAAATGTACCGGGCTTGCAGTATTTGGCCCTTATCAGCTCTGGAAGAAGGTATTCCTTTGGGGGTAACCAAACGGTGGGCGCAGCACAAACCCGGATTCCAAACCTGAACATTACCTGGGAATCCGCCCAGATGACCAACTTCGGTCTGGACATCGGTTTCCTGGAAAACCGGTTGTTGGCCAATTTTAATTATTTCATTAAGGATACCAAGGACATGCTGATCGCTCCCCCGACCATTGGTAGCATTGGCACGGCGCAGATACCGAACCAAAATATCGGGGAACTAAGGAACCAGGGATTGGAGATGGAATTGTTGTTTCGGGAAAACAAAGGTAAGCTGTTTTATTCCGTCAGTGGAAACGCTTCTTTTATAAGAAATGAGGTAACCCAGCTGGCCGATGGTAATTTTATCGGTTCACGCCTATACGGTCGCTCCAGTCAGGAATTGTCCCGGACTTACGAAGGGTTTCCCATTGCCAGCTTTTATGGATGGCGGGCAGATGGTATTTATCAAACCACTGAATCCATTCAAAACGATCCCAATATTGCCAATGACCCCAGAAGAAACGATGGATTGATACAGCCGGGAGACGTTCGGTTTATTGACCTGAACGGGGATGGGCTGATAGACGAACAAGACCGGGAAGTCATCGGAAATCCACATCCCAAGGTGGTGTATGGATTAAACGCAGAACTGGGCTACGGTAACTTTGATCTGAGTTTGTTCTTTTTGGGCAATGCCGGTTTTGATATTTATAACGCCGACCGGATGCAGGGCATCGACCCCACCTATCCGTTTAACATGTATGCCGAAACCATTAATCGCTGGAATGGACAGGGAAGTAGCAACGAAATCCCCAGGATGACGACCAAGCGGGATAACCTCAATCACCGTACTTCTGACCTGTTTTTGGAAAAAGGTGATTTCTTCCGGCTCAAGAACCTGGTAGTTGGGTACACCTTGCCGGAAATGCTTACCTCCCGGGTAGGGGTGACCAAAGCCAGGTTTTATATCACCGGGCAGAATGTCTTTATCCTGACGGGATACACCGGAATGGATCCTGAATTGGGATACACGGACGGAAATCTACAGTTAAATGCAGATTTTGCTCAATATCCACAAGCCAGAAGCTGGACGATTGGTACCACCATTACATTTTAAGTTAAGCCATGAAAAGATCAATTTTATACCTATTGCTATCTTGCACGCTGCTAGCGGCCTGCGAGGATAATATTCTTGAAACGGTCCCTTATGGCCAGTCTACCTCTTCTCAGTTTTGGAGAAATGGTGACGATGCCGTGGCGGCAGCCAATGCCATGTACGAACCTCTGGTGGTGGAGGATTTTTACGGTCATGCCGAGCATACCTTTGATATCCCATCTGACGATCAGTTCCGGGCAGGAGATCATGGGGAAGACCAGGCCATTGAGTCGTTTACCTTTGATGCTGGAAACCCCCAGTTGTTTTACAGCTGGCGGCACAAGTACGAGGTAATATCCCGGGCCAATGCTGTGCTGATCAATGTGCCGGACATTTCCATGGATCAGAATCTGAAAAACCGTACCCTTGGGGAAGCCCATTTTCTGAGAGGTTTTATGTACTGGCGCTTTTTGGTGATTTATGGGGGGGTACCTTTAATTCTGGAGGAGGATGTCCTGTCGAATGAATACAACAAAGAAAGAGCCAGCATGGAAGAGATGCAGGCTCAAATAGCTGCCGATTTACTTGCTGCAGCAGATTTGTTGCCGGAATCGCATGATTCAGACGATTTGGGTAGACCTCATAAGGGATCTGCCAGAGGCTTGCTGGCAAAATTATCTTTATATCAGGACGATTTTGCCAATGCCATTGAGTATGGGGAACAGGTGCTAAATGGCCCTTATCCTCTGGCAGCAGATTTTGCGGATAATTTCAGGGTGGAAACCCAGAATAATCCCGAGATGCTTTTTGCCATTCAAAGCTTACAGGGCTGGCAGGAAAATACACACGTGATTTATACCACCCCCCGGCCTTGGGGCGGATGGGATTTTCACGAACCGGTGCAGGACCTGATCGATGAATTTGAGGAGGGGGATCCCCGCCTGGATTACACCGTTTATCAGCCGGGAGACATGGTGGATTTAGGTGGAGACAGAGGCATGACTCCTTATACAGAAGATTTGTCCTCTACAGGATATCATTTCAGAAAATACAGCTCCTGGCGGCCTCAAGGTGGGCTGAACATGAGTCACAATAGCCCCATTTTGCGTACCGCAGATGTATACCTGATCGTGGCGGAGGCAAAAATCCGATCCGGACTAAATGGCGATGCAGAGATCAATGCTGTTAGGGAACGATCCGGCAGAACGCCGCTGACCAATGCCACCATGGAAGACCTGATTCACGAAAGAAGGGTGGAGCTGGCCGGTGAAAATCAAAGGCACCAGGACCTGATTCGCTGGGATAAAGCGGGCCTGGTAGACATTGTGGCCCTTTACCAAAAGGACCTGGGACCACTTAAGCCGCCCAGAACCTTTGAAAGGCCCAAGCACTACCTGTTTGCCATTCCCCAAAGGGAAATTGACCTTAGTAACGGTGTGTTAACTCAAAACCCCGGATATTGATGCAGAAATGGGCTTTTTTCCTTATCGGCTGCGCTGTCCTGTTTAGTGCCTGCAAACGCAGCACGGAGCAACAATTGCTGGGAAAATGGAAGCTGGATTCCGCTTATTACCATTACAATCAATTTGGTTTTAGCAGTGAGGGCTGGCATCAGGAGGAGGTGTATGAATTTCTTCCTTCCGGAGAAACCAGGACGATTGCCCAGAACTCCGTCCTAACCAATGAATACAAAATCAAAGATAGGCAGCTAAGCTATTTTAATGACGAAGGCGTGCTGATCAATAGCTACGAAATCCTTCTTGTCGACGGGAATCAACTGGTTCTACGGGCAGAAAAGGAGCCGCTGTTTAAAGGAAACAATCAAAATCGGTTTGAAGTACGCTATTTCTCCAAATTAGATTGAACCGGATAGGAATCCAACTGGTTTCCATCCAAATCAAAGTAGTCAATTCGAAGCAAGTCTTTTTCAAAAATGATTCTATTGGGTTGCTGGGTCAGGTATCCGGCTCCCCAATAGAATTCTTTTTTTCGGACTTTCCCGGAGCGGTAATGCAGCATGACAAATGCCGTGTTTTCTACCCTGGGTGGAGAAAAATGCGCAGGCGAAGCCGGAAAGAGGTTCAGCCATTCCAAGGTCTGATTATTCCTCAGCGCCAGTGCAAGCGTTTGCCCACTTTGTTGCAAGGTGGCATGGGTTAATCCACGTTGATCTCCCGAGACCCAGGGGTTTTGTTTGGGTACCTTTACGGTGCCGTCGGCATTTCCATGCAGCATCAGGCCATAAGAGGCATCGTAAGGACCATTGATCGCTTCTCCGGCAAAATGGTTGCCTGTCAGAAAAAGATCCGTTTGCCCGTCTCTGTTAAAATCTTCCGCCAAAGCGCCATAAACGGGAGCAAGCTGGGCTTCATTTGGAAGTGGGCTAATCTGGAATCCGCTATCGGTATTCATCAAAATGACCGATGCAAATTGCTCCACGGATAACTGCTTAGGCGCTTTCTCAGCGGTAGCTCCGATTAGGGATGCCATATCCGCCAAGGCATAGTCATGGTAGGTTGGATAGGTCTTTTTTAAGGAAGGAATCTGCTGGAAAAGATCGTCCCGGGGGTGTATGGGAACCCTCTTGCCATCCCTTATATGCGAAATAATGGCTTCCATACTGCCATTGGCATCAAAATCGGCCCAATGAATCTGAAGGGGTGCTTCCTTTCGGGTCCGGTACCGGCTGTTCAAGCCCAGGTTGCCCAGCACATAATCCGTCCTTCCATCCCGGTTCAAATCGGTTCCGATGATGCTGTTCCACCATCCGGAACTGCCCTCCAGCCCGGGGAGGCCTTCTTTAAGTGTTAATTTACCTTTTTGGTTTTCGAATAGGGTGATTTCCATCCATTCGCCTACTACCCATAAGTCCAGCCAGCCATCGTTATTATAATCGGACCAGAGGGCCGCGGTAACCATTCCCAGCGTATCCAATCCCGGAGCCACTTCCTGTATCACATTGGTGAATTGACCGTTTTCATTCCTTAAAAGCTGCGATGTTCCCGGGAGCGGATACTGATTGGGTGCTAACCTTCCTCCAATGAATACATCCATATCCCCGTCTTTATCAAAATCCCCGGCAATCACACAGGAACCGCTTACCGGGTTGTCCGGAAGCCGGTCCTCTGAAAGGACCAGGTGTCCCTCTCCTGTATTTAGGTAAAGGCGGTCCTGATAATAAGTTGACTCCGGTTGGAATTCGTTTCCTCCTGAAACCACATACAGGTCTTGGTCGCCATCGCCATCTGCATCAAAAAAAAGGGCACCCATATCTTCGTAAAGGGCATCCTCTTTTGGAAGGGATTCGATCGTAAAACTACCATCGGGATTTTGGATAAATAATTGCCCCGCCTGTCCGTGGGCTCCGGAGAAAAACAAGTCTTCCCTTCCGTCTCCATTAAGGTCGCCTACCGCTGCCCCTGGCCCTAATTGGGAATGTTTGTGCGGCAACAGGGGCTGAAGGTTGAAATCAGCATAGTATTTTTCTTCATGGGTAAAAAGGGGAAGGTCCGGGACCTGCTTTTCCTTGGTTTCCGGGGCATCCGATTTTATGCCAGCCACCCTTTCGCCTGAACGGTTTTGATATATTTCCAAGGTTTGGTCAGCTGAAATATCCCGGAACCGACTGCTTTCTCCATCCGGCCAAACCACCAGCAGGGAATCGATCCGGTCGGAATTTCCCAATCCAAAATGGATTTTTTCGGATACTGAAGACTGATAGCCCCGACTCAGGTAGTGTTCGTGAAATTGCTGAACGGAATCCGTCCATACATAAACCCTGGCTCCGATGGCCTGCAGGTTGGGAAGCTTTCCCTGCAGCTTGATTTGCAGGTAGTGAGCCCCTTGCTTCCGGGAGTTGTTTTTATAGACCGACGCACTTGCATAGGTATTATTGATGATCAAATCCAGTGCGCCGTCGCCGTCCAGATCGGAAAAAGCGGCACCGCTGGAGTAGGAGGGGAGGTCCATGCCCCAGTCCGTACTGACCTCTTTAAAGGTAAGGTCCTGTTGGTTTCGGAACACAAAATTACGGATGTGCGCCCCCTCCAGATGTTGGAGGGCCTCACTCACCTGCTTGCTATTGAGACGTGAAAATCCGGACCGGTAATCCACAAAATCCCGGTTGGTGATATCTCTGGGATATCCATTGGTAATCAGTAGGTCTTTCCAACCGTCATTGTCCAAATCTAGCCAAAGTGGTGCCCAGCTCCAGTCCGTGGCACTTACGCCGGCTATATAGGCGATGTCTGAAAATAACGGGAGGTTTTCCGGGCTTTTTCCACGGTTTAGCTGCAACGTGTTGCGCATCAACTGCGGCTCGTACCCGCTTTTGAGTTCGGACAGGTACCGGTCGTTACCGGTTTTTCCAAACATTAATTTTTGCCGGTAGGAGTCGGGGGGCAACATGTCCACGCTGATGATATCGGGCAAACCATCGTTATTAAAATCGGAGATGTCATTGCCCATGGCGGAATAACTGGTATGGGGAAAGACGTTTCCCGCTACGTTTTCAAAGGTACCGTCTTGTTGGTTGAGGTAGAGCAGGTCATTAGACAGGTAGTCGTTGCTGACATAGATGTCCGGCCATCCATCCTGATTGATATCTGAGATGGAAACTCCCAGGCCGTAACCTTCGATGGTAATGCCTGCCTCGGCGGAAATGTCGGTAAAGGTTTGATCGCCATTGTTGCGGTACAGCTTGTCGGTATTCAGCATTTCCCCATGGATGCGCTTGGGCCGAATGATATTGGGACCCGTTTCATCGGTCATATTGTTGAGTAGGTAAAGGTCCAGGTCCCCATCCTGGTCGAAGTCAAAAAAGGCCGCTTGCGTGCTGAATCCCCGGTCCGCCAGTCCGTAGTTTTCCGCCATTTCGGTAAAGGTCAGGTCACCCTGATTGATGTACAATTCGTTGGCGCGTTGGGGGGAGCCATAGGGTCCCGAGAAACAAATGTAGATGTCCCGCAGGCCATCCTGGTTGATATCGATAATGCTGACCCCGGTGGCCCATTTGCCCTGGGTAGTTATTCCTGATTTAGCCGTGCTATTTTCGAAGGTAAAATCCCCTTTATTGATATAGATCTCCGAGTTTCCCATATTGGAGGTAAAGAACAGATCGTCCATGCCGTCTGAATTAAAATCCGCTACGGCCACTCCGGCTCCGTTGTAGAAATACTCGAAAGTAAGGATGTTCATAAACTCGTCTTCGAGCAGCGTATTTTTAAAGTCTATTCCGGATTGGGAGGAAGGAATTTCCGACAGCAGGCTGGGTTCCTGGCAGGAAATCCCAAAAAGCACGGCCAACATTGCCGGAAAAGAACGTATAGAATGTAGCTTCATGGAGCGCAGGGTTATTGAGGCAATTTAAGGATTAAAGATACTGGATTTGGTAGGGGAATGGGAAACGATGGGATTAATTTTTTGTGAAAATGGTAGTTTGGCTGTTGGCCAGGTTTCGCGTGACGGCTACCTGTTCATTTTTGTGAAGTGATTTTGTCTGTTTTTCGGGCATTTTAATGAAATATTTAGTATCATTAAACCCTGACAGAGCAATGATTTTATCAGGTCAATCCAACAGTTAGGCTTCAGCAAAAGAACGTTTTAAAATGAAGTCTATATCCAAAATTTTGATAAATTTAAGCTATGAAAAATCTTACTTTAACTATACCCGATCATCTTGACCTGGATGAGACGGAGACAAAAAGATTCCTTGCGGCAAAAATGTATGAATCCGGAAAGCTGTCACTTGGACAAGCAGCAGAATTGGCTGGGCTGTCAAAAGTGGTATTTTCGGAGATTTTGGCTGATTATGATGTTTCTTTAATCAACTATCCACCTTCGGATATTCCAAAAGATGCCGCACAATTCTGATATTATCATTTCCGATACCAGCTGTTTAATAATTTTGGATAAAATTGATGAACTTGAATTGTTAAAAAAGATGGAAAGGGAGGTATATGTAACTCCGATCATTTTAAAAGAGTTTGGAAAAGGCCTGCAGATTTGATTTCGGTAGTATCACCGGAAAATTCTCATTATCAACAAATTCTGGAAATGGACCTTGATGAGGGAGAAGCTAGTGCAATTGCATTATCCCTGGAAATGAAAAATCCGATCCTATTGATTGATGAGCTAAAAGGTAGAAAAGTCGCTGAGAAACTTAATTTAAGGTATTCCGGAACTTTTGGCTTAATCCTTAAAGCCAAACAAATTGGATTGATAAATAGCGTAAGACCTATACTTGAAAAAATAAAATCCACCAACTTCAGATTTGATGAAAAGCTTTTTGAAAAGGTTTTGGAACAAGCAGGGGAATGAAAATAAGAAAGCCAGAGCCTAACCTCACCTTGGATTCATCGGGTGGCTCGGTAAAGATTTTATTTTGTACTCTTAATATTATCAGGTCAAAAAAGGATGGGTATGTCTCCGGAAGGCCCCGCCGTCTCCAAGCTGAAACCCGAATTCCTTAGAATTAGGTTTAATTAAAATATTGAAATCTCCCTGTACTACCGCAGAAGGGACTTTTAATAGGCATTCGTCAGAATCGATAGCTTAATAACCAATTTTCTGTGTGCTGCGGTTGGGTGGATGGTGATTCTAATTGTCAGGAAGGTCCTTTAAGTTAATTTCCGTTAGGGTCAGCCAGTAGTGTCCGGTCAGCCCAGAAATACGCCAGGAAAAGGAATAATATTTGTGGTTAAGGGGTATTAGCTGTATATTTAAGTTCATTCCAAACCGAAAACCAATAAAAACCATGAATTATACCCAAAGCTTTTACACCTGCTTGATGGCAGTGATGGTAATGGCTGCCTGCGGCAGTCCAACCGAAGAAACGGAAACTTCATCCCCTTACTTTACGGCTGATGAAGACCAGGGGGGCCTGAATCTGGGTGCCGGACTACAGGCCTACGTAGTAGCGGAGGACCTGGGAAGGGGCCGTCACCTGGCTGTAAATGAAAATGGCGACATCTACATGAACCTCCGCGAGGCTACCGAAGAAGGCGGAATGGTTGCCCTGCGGGATACAGACGGCGATGGCCGGGCAGACGACATCCAATACTTTGGTGATTTTGGCGGTACCGGCATGGCCTTTTATAAGGGTAACCTGTACGCCTCAAACGACAGCACGGTGTTCCGGTTTACCTTTTCGGGAGACAACCTGATTCCGGATAACGCCACCGCACCCGACACGATTGTTTCCGGTCTGCCCGTACAAACTTCCCATGCGGTTAAGCCCTTTACTTTTGACGAGCAGGGACACATGTACGTGAATGTCGGCGCACCTTCCAATGCCTGCCAGGAGCAAGACCGTACCAAAGGCTCACCTGCAATGGATCCTTGTCCGCTATTAGAGCGGCACGGCGGCATTTGGCGCTTTGATGCCGAGCAAACAGGACAAACGCAGCTGGAACATGGTTACCGATTTTCTACGGGCATACGAAATGCCGTGGCACTGGACTATAATTCGGCAGATGGCCACGTATATGTGGTCCAGCATGGGCGCGACATGTTGCACGGCCTCTTCCCGGATATGTATACCGAAGAGGAAAGTGCCGAGCAGCCAGCGGAAGAAATGTTTCGTTTAAGTGATGGTGCCGATTTTGGCTGGCCGTATTGCTATTTTGATCCTTCTCAGGACAAGCGGGTAACCGCTCCGGAATACGGAGGCGACCGGGAGCAAGCCGATCGCTGCGAAGGTACCGAAGGGCCTGTAATGACCTTCCCTGCCCATTGGGCACCCAACGACCTGTTATTTTATACCGGCGATCAGTTGCCGGAAAGCTACAAGGGAACAGCCTTGGTAGCCTTTCACGGTTCCTGGAACCGGGCCCCTCTGGAGCAGAAAGGATATTTTGTGGCTGCTGTACCGTTTGAAAATGGTGCGCCCACCGGAACCCACGAGGCTTTTGCAGAAGGCTTTGCCGGGGTAGAAACCATAGAGGCTCCCAGTGATGCCAAGCACAGACCTACTGGTATCGCCCAGGCTCCGGATGGGACGGTGTTGATTTCTGACTCGGTAAGTGGAAAAATATGGCGGGTATTTTACCAGGAAGACGAAACCATGGCCATGAAATAACCCTTTCTAAGGTTATCGAATGACCTTAAGTTTAGATATTGAATAAAGATGGATAATTATGTCGGCTTTCGCTTTGGAGGTCGGCATATTTCTTTTTTTTCTGCAGGAATAGGAAATGGCCGAACTTTCAGTTTTAGGGGGCTGATTTTTCAACTTATTTGGAAACATATTGGACTTCTGAAAGAGCCAAAAAGACCTCAAAGGAGGCTGATCTTCGGATCGGATAAATGGTAAGGGCAACTGATGGGACGAATACACTTGTTTGAATTTGAAGACCAGGGTTGGTTTCCCGGTTTCTTAAGGGACTATGGGACGGACTTTTTACAATTCCTCTCTAACAAGACAGGTATGTACAAACCTATTGTTCCCCTGCTTGTGGAGACTTTAAAAGAAAGCCAAACAGAGACCATTATTGATTTGGGTTCAGGTGGCGGCGGTGGACTATTAGCACTTAACAGAGAACTTAAGGAAAGAATACCGAAACTTGAAATTAAACTCACTGACTATTATCCAAATTTAGCTGCATTTGAATACACCAAGAAACTGGCAGATAATATTGGATACGAAGTAAAATCAGTCGACGCAAGAAATGTTCCCTCTGAATTCAAAGGGCTTAGGACGCAATTTCTTTCATTTCATCATTTCAAACCAAATGATGCCAAATTAATATTACAAAACGCAGTTGACTCCAGAAGTGGCATTGCTATATTTGAAGCACAAGAGAGGAGTTTTCCAAGTCTACTGGTCATGTTGTTTTCTCCTATTACGGTTTTGCTGACAACCCCTTTTATTCGGCCTTTTAAAATGGGAAGATTAATTTTCACTTATTTGCTTCCAATCGTTCCAATATTTGTCCTTTGGGATGGGGTAGTTTCATCTTTAAGAACTTATTCTTTAAAGGAAATGAACAAACTCATTGGTGAATTAACTGAAACCGAAAAATATGATTGGAAAGTTGGGAAAATAAAATCCGGACCTTCAAGGCTATTGTATTTAATTGGGACAGAGAAAAATAACAGCTATACTTATTCTAAATCATTATAGACTCGCGAGACAGAGGTTAAATGGCAGGAGGAAACGTACTGGCATATTCAGCTTTGCCTTTCTGTGCTGTGTGCCAAGCTTATTCGGTTGGTTTAAAAGTGATTTTTCAAACAGGCGAGGGGTGGTTGAGGTTTTGCTGTGCTACCATACCAATCTAACAAATGGCTTTTTAGGATATCCTATGTTGATTGTGATTGGACACTGAATCAGGTTGATTTTTTTAAACTTTAATGCAGGATCATGGTTGAAGTCAGTAGTTGACATTCGTCCGGTCTATTCCTGATTTGAACAGCAAGCCTTTGGGTTCGTGGCATATTCTTTGCGACGACACAGGTCATACGCCATCTAAATCTCGTACCTATGAAAGGTTTTTTCTCGTCCTGGTTTCTGATAATCAGCTTGTTTTTAATCAATGGTTGTGTTCAGGAAAATCCTGATCCGGAACCTATAAATAATGAAACCCTACAATTGGTTGAAGCCTTTCCCAACCTTTCATTCAACCGACCGCTGGAAATCCTCCATGCCGGGGATGATAGCGACAGGATTTTTGTATTAGAGCAAAGGGGGGTTATTTCCGTTTTCCAAAACCAGGCAGAGACCGAAGAGAAAGGTACCTTTTTAAGTTTGGTGAACCAGGTGAATGATTCCGGAAATGAAGAAGGCTTATTGGGGCTTGCCTTTCATCCGGAATATGCCGACAATGGATTTTTTTATGTCAATTATACCGCTTCCAATCCCGCAAGAACTGTAATTTCAAGATTTAGGGTTTCGGCTTCCGATCCGGAGAAGGCCGATGCGCAAAGTGAAACGGTACTGTTGGAAATCGAGCAACCATTTACCAATCACAATGGGGGCAAGCTTGCTTTTGGTCCCGACGGATACCTGTATATAGCAGTGGGTGATGGAGGTTCCGGGGGAGATCCACAGGGCAATGGTCAAAACCGGGAAACCTTGCTGGGATCCCTGCTGAGGATTGACGTAAATGCACAGGCAGGAGATTTGAATTATGACATACCGGAAGACAATCCTTTTGTTGGAAACGGGGAGGGCTTTCGGGAAGAAATTTTTGCTTATGGCTTGAGAAATGTTTGGAAGTTCAGTTTTGATACGGAATCCAACCTGCTATGGGCGGCAGATGTAGGACAGAACCGTTACGAAGAAATCAGCCTGATTGAGAATGGAGGGAATTACGGCTGGAATACCATGGAGGGTTTTGAATGCTTTGAGCCTGCATCCGCCTGTGAAACGGAGGGACTGGAGCTGCCGGTGTGGGCCTATGACCACAGTGAGGGAGACGGTTCTGTTACCGGTGGCTATGTATACCGGGGTTCGGCCCTGCCGGAACTGGCAGGAAGGTATATTTATGCCGACTTTATTTCCGGGAGGATCTGGGCACTGGAGGTTACAGATAGGAGTAATCCCACCAATACCGAATTAGTGCAGGCCTCGTTTCCTGTAGCGGCATTTGGATTGGATCCGTCCAATGAACTCCTGATTTGTGGATTTGATGGGAAAATTTACGGGTTGGAATATCAGGCGGCGGATTAATTTCTATTTAACAATTCTATCAATGAAAGGATAGCTTTTTTGGTTAGGAATACCCTATTTGCTGATTGGGGCAGATAGGGGGACAGGTGCTCTATGGAATTAGCGGTTGGAAATGGTAAGGGGATAAATGGATATTTTTAACCTCAATTGCTATTTGCACTTTTGATTTTTATCAGGATCATGGAAAAATTATCATGGGTTTGACCCATGCAATGGTCCAGGATCTTTTCTTTAATCCTTTCTGGCTCCTCTTTTTTTACAAGCCACTTACTTATTTGCTTATCGGTGAGCCTTTCTAATAAGCCGTCAGTACAGAGCAAAAAGTAATCATCTTTTCGGATATCGCTAAGAATTTTCAATTCAGGAATGCGCTCTGATTTCGCTGTTCCCAAGGTTTTGGTAATAACGTTTCTCTTAGGGTGGTTACGGGTTTCTTCTACGGTTAGAAGATCTTGCTCTACCAATCTGTTTACATAGGAATGGTCCCAGGTTTGGTAAAGGATTTCACCATCCCTGACCTGAAAGATTCTCGAGTCCCCCATCCAGGCAAGTGTTGCCCCTGCTGGATGAAAACTAACGGTGGTCAAGGTGGTTTTCATTCCCTTACTTTCTGGCTGCTTGTTTTCATAGGCCATCATTTTTTCCCTTGCAAATGCAACGGCATTTTGCATGAACCGAGCATCGTGAATGGTATTGGGGTGATGGTTAAAGTATTCAGCCATGGAATGGCAGACAATCTTGGAGGCAATTTCTCCAGAAGGAGCACCTCCAACCCCGTCACAACAAATAAAGGTCTGGGATTCACCGGAAAGGCACTCTTCATTGGGGAAAATGTAATCCTCATTATTTTGCTTTTCACCAATTTCGCTGAAGGAAACGGCTGGTAGCAGATCGATTGAGGTGTACAAGGGTTTAAATTTCATCGATTAATTCTAATAGTACGTTGCTGAAATACAAGGTTAATTTTGATTGTAAAAAAGCAGCATTGGATTTGTTCAGGATATCTCTGGCTGTCAGGAGTTCCACCGAACTGATTTTCCCCAGCCTGTATTTTTCTTCTTGAAGGGCGTAGGATAATTTGTTTTTTTCCCAGGCTTCGCGGGTGATTTTATACAGTTCTCTGGAAGTGTCAAAGTCATTGATCAGTTGAAGGGTAACAGAGGTGATGGCGTTCTCTGTCTCCGCCATTGCTAATTTGCTGTTATGCAATTTGATTTTTTCCTGTATCACCTTATTGGCATTTCCCATTTGAGTGAAAACCGGAATGCTGAGATTAAAGCTCAGGTATTGCCCCAGATTATTTTGGATTTGCCTGGGCAATATAAGTTCCCCATTCTGATCGTTACCTAAATTTACGTTGTAATTGGAAAAAACACTACCTCCTATGCGTAAGGTTGGAATAAAACTGCGATTGGCACCTTTTAATATCATTTCCATTACTTGGTTTTGGGCCTTTGCCTGTTGTAATTCCGGATGGTACTGACCTACATGCCGGAGGATTTCTTCCCTGTAAATGGGTTTGAAGTAAATTTCTTCCACTTCAGAGGTATCCACAGGTGCCAGGGTAAAATCGGTGTCATAGCTTAGGTTTAACAATTCCCTGATTTGCTGCAAAACCAATGTCGATTCATTCTTTACTTTTATGAATTCCGCTTTCTCCGTACTAACCCTGGCTTCGAAAGTGTAGGCTTCATATTCCGAAAGTCTTCCTATTTTGATCTTTTCATAAATGATCTCCAATTCATTTTCCAGGGTACTAATATTGTTTTGAATCACTTTTATTTGCTCTTCCAGCAGGATTTGATCCGCATACAGTTGAGTCAATTTAGTGAGCAATTCCAGTTCAGCTGATTTTTTGACGTATTGAGTTTCCTGAACACCGAATTCCTGTTCTTTGATGGCAAGTAGGTTTTTGAAACCTGAGAATAGGGTCATGCGCAAACTGAGCCCCATTTCCCCTCCGCTAAATTGCTCAAATGCAAAGGAATTGGTCACAGGGTCGATGTTTTTTCCAAAAGAAAAATAATGATTCATGTCATAGGTCAAAGAAGGTAACAGTTGAAATTGGGCTGTCGATTTTTCAATTTCCTGAATTCGGACATCATTATGCATTTTTTGAAGGTTCAGGTTTTGATTGATGCCTATCCTGAAGCAGTCTTCCAGGGAAAGAACCGATTGTCCCTGGACCTGCAGGATCAGAGGGCCTATCCAAAAAATTGTCAGGATCGTTTTTTTTACATTCATGAGCCGTCGATTTTATTGAATATTTTCTTGATAAATACCTGGTAAATAGACATCCTGTTGAGGATGATTTCACCCCTTACCGCATATCCCGGCCTAAGGGTCAGGTCGTTATTATTGGGGAGTTTGATATGTGCATGGTATAGTTCGTTTTCTTTCCTTTCCGCAATAAAATCCAGTTTGCCTTCCAGCGTTCCAAAGTCATATTGGTTAAATGCATCCAATTTTAGCCTGGCTGTCAAGCCTTTTTCTAGAAAGGGGAGTTCTTTTTCGGGGACAGATACTTTTGCGTAATAGTTGGAGGTTTCCGGGGCGATGCTTACCAAAAGGTCTCCTTTCAGGATCAGGTTACTGGAAAGCTTGGTGTTAAATAGGAAATTGACTGTCCCTTTTTCGCTGGCAGTAATGTATTGCAAGGCGAGGTCTTTTATGAGCTGTGAATAGGTGGCCTCCGCTTGTTTGATTTGGTTATCCAATTCTATTTCGGTTTGGTGTAGCGTGTTAAGGTTTTCTTCCAGCTCCAATTTTCCAAGTATCAGCTCGTTTTCCATTTTCTCATAGGCGTTTCTTGCCAACTGTTTTTCTCCGCCGTAAGTCATGCTTTCGTCTTCAAGTTGCACGATGCTTTCTTTCAGTGACAGGTAGGTGTCCCTGGCATCATTGAATTCATATTTGCTTAACATGTTTTTATGGTACAAGATAGAATCCCCTTCATACTTTTCTTTGGCGGATTGTAAACGGCTGTTCATCAGTTCAGACTGATAGGCTGTCATCTCCATGTGGCGTTCCAGAAGTTGGGTGTCCAATGCTAGTTTTTGTGAAGAAATCCGGGTGCTGCTGGCATAGGTATTTAACTTTGTTCTCAAGCTGGACCTCAATTCCGAGATGGTTTTGGCCCTGGCTTTCAGGTAGGCGAGTTCATTTTCTATTTGGTTTTTTTGGGCTTCCAATTCATGGTTTATGATGATGACCAGGGTATCTCCTGCATCTACAGACTGCCCTTCTCTGGTCAGAATGGCTTGTAATTGTCCATCAAATGGTGCTTTCAGGTCTTTCTGAGGGTTATCTGCAATGATTTCACCCTCGCTAATGGTAACCGACTCATTGATTTTGATGGTGAAGAACAAAACCAAAACCATGAGGGTAATAAAAATAAGACTTCTGAAAAACCAAATGGTAAATTTATGCTCCCTGATACTGTAACTGTAGTTGTTCGATACTTCCATTTTTTACGATCAGTTTTTTGGTAAATTCAACATGTTCCAGTGGCTCATGGGAAATAATGATGAAGGAACGGTTTTCCTCTTTATTGATGTAGTTCTCAATTTTTTCTCTGGATTCCCGGTCAATACCGGATAAGGTTTCATCCAAAATGATCAATTCTGCTTTGGATAAAAAAGCCCGCATGAGCAATATTTTCTTCCGCTGACCGGTAGATAAGTTTCGACCCTGCTCATTGATAATAAAATCCAGACCCTCCGTTTTCTCTGAAATGAACTCATAAAATCCCAGTTCTTTTGCCAATTCCAGCACCTTGCTTGTATGGATGTCGTATTGAAAAGCCATATTATAGCCCAGAGTGTCATTGAAAAGGATGTCTTCATTGCTTACCAGCAGGATTTTCTTCCGAATAGATCCTTGTTGGTAAAAGGAAAATTTCTCTCCATTCAGGAAAATCTCACCGGATTCCGGTGGATAAAGCAGCGATAGCACCTTACAGAAGGTACTTTTGCCGGTTCCATTGCGACCCTCCATATGAATTTTCTCCCCCTTGAAAATCTTAATATTCAGGTCACTAAATATCGGTTTGTGAGGCAGGTAACTGAATCCTACTTGTTGAAATTCAATGGATTCTATCTGATCAATTTTGATTTTTTGGTGGATGGATTTAAGTTCCGGTTGGCCTGCCTTACTAAAATCAAAATACCGGCGAAGGATGATCTCATTTTCCTGAATGTCCAGGCTTTCGTCCAAAATGCCCCTTACTGCAGAAAAGATTTGCGAAGAAAATGCAATATAGGTGATGATCTGACCCGCAGTGATGTCCTGGTATAAAATGGCACTTCTGGATAAAAATAGCATGATCATGGCGGAAGCTATGGCAATCACCATATGAATCACTCCCGAATTTAACAGGGCGACATATCTCACCCTTTTTTGAATCGCTAGTATTTGTTTGATTTTCGGTATCAGCCTTTGTAAAAATGCCGTTTCCATCCTGAATGATTTGATGACCTGAAGCCCATCAATATTTTCAAAAAGTGCGGAAAATAAATTTGATTTTTCGAAAAAACGCCTGTTTTCGTTAGACCGGATATGGGGGGTGATTAAGTAAAACCATATGATAAAGATAACCAATACAGCCACTACTATGAGGGTAACTTTCCAGTGTATGGCAAACATCAGTGCCAAAGCGGCTATACTGACAAAAGCGTCAATCAATATTCTTGTAAAAAATTTAATAAAGAATGACTTTAACTTGAGGCTGTCTTTGATCCGTTCGGTAAGATCTCCGCGGCTGAAAGTCTGGATATAGCGGATGGGTAGCATATTCAGCTTTTCTGCAAAAGAAGTCAGAAAATAATTATCGAAAATATTTCCCAGGTGAATGGCAATGTATTTTTTATAAATGCCAATCATCAGGTTAAAAATTTTGAAAAACATCAAGCCAAATGCAAAAAACACTAGTAGGTTCAGGTCCTTGTCCGGGAGCACATGGTCGATCAAAACCTGACTTTTTAACAGGGTAAACTGGCTGAAAAAAGAAACTAAGATCGCAGTAACAATATAAATACTCCATAGCCTGTGGAAAGGTTTCATTTCCTTAAATAGCCGGAAATAGGGATTTTTAGATCTTTCGTCGGTGGCTTTTGCTTCTGTTGAAACCTGTACCCCAGCCCCCTTTTTAATGGTGAGGACCACAGGTACTTTTAACCTGATTTTTGAAGATTTGATTTTCATTGCCCGGAACTGCCTGGGCAACATGCTCAGGTCCTGATGGAAAAGTAAATCTGCCAGAAAATCCTTTTCAGCACCTTCATTGGCAAACCCAAAATTCTTTTTCAGATAAGAAAAGTAAGTCAGCTTATTGATTATGGTGTCTTTGTCCATCTCCTCGACCTTTTCCACAGAGATGCCATAAGGTTCCAGTTCCTGGGAAACTATTTGTTCGATAAGGTCATGATTATTCACAAAATCATAATTGACACTGGCATAATGGGCACGGTGCATCAATTCAGAAAATGACCACAGGTAGCTTAGTCCGTCTGCAGGATCCAGAATGTTTAGCTTTTTGTTTTTCAAGCCCTGTATTACCACAATATGTAATCCTTTCCTGTTTTTAATGGATAGGATGCAGGGTGTAGCGTCTTTGATCTTTTGGGCATCAAATTTAAGGCTGTTGACATCAAGCAGGTTGAATTTTACATCAAAAGATTGATTTGAAAAGAAATCCTTGATGTCGTGAAGACTGGAACCCGTTTCTGAGATGAAAATATTATCTTCAATGTATTCCCTTCCTACAGGAATGTGGTGCAGATTGTAAATAATCTTTGCCGCACTGATGCCACAATCGTTGTGCTTAAGTTGTTGTTCATTCACACTACGCATAGTATTTTTTTTCTTGTCCTGTCTTTACGATTGCTGTTTGCTTAAAACTGGCCAATAAATCCCCCGCATCCTGGTACCTTTGTTCAGGATTTTTGGAAACACACCGGGAAATGATTTTTTTCAATGCAGGGTTTGGTTTACCATTCCAAACGGTTTTCTCGGGAACAATGAATTCGTCGTTTTTTATGCTTTGAGACAAATCCTCCCATATAAATCCCTTGAAGGGTTCATTTCTAAAAAAAATATAATACATGAGCAGGCCTAATTGATAGACATCCGAATAGAAATCAGGGAATTTGGTGAATTTGTTTATGGTTGTGGTATTGATTCGTTCGGGAGGCATGTAGTACATTACGCCGCCCTTTTTTACGGTTTCCGAGGCCAGGTGATCATGGGTAAGGGCCAGACCCAGGTCGATGATTTTTACATTTTGCTTTTCACCCACCATTATATTCGAGGGATGAATGTCCCCATGTATTATTTTGGCCGAATGTAGTAGGGCAAATCCCTGTAAAATTTCAAATATCAATTCATAGGCCTCATTTTCTGTCAATAGGGGATGGTGCCTTAGAAACCTGGGCAAACTTTCTCCTTCTATCCATTCCATGACGATATAGGCATATTCATCGCTCACCTGGTCAAAATGATAAACCCTGCACAGGCTTTCTACCCTTTCACCTTTGCATAACAAATTGTACTCATGCTTGAATTGGGCGAGTTCTTTTTGAAATTGTTTTGGGTTTTCTGTCTTTTTGCTATTTAATAATTTAATGACATAGGTTTGAAATCCCCCGTTTTTGCGAACTTTATAGAGGTCCACAAATTTTTTATTGGATATTAAAAAAAGGATGTTAAAAACTCCTAAAGTATCACCAGCCTGAAAATAGGGTAACCTGGGTTTTGGATTTTCTGCTTTTTTCTCATTCACTAAGAAGGTTCTTTTTTTAAAAATTTTAAAAATGGTTTCACAATGTGCCATTAAGTTGTTTTTCTCCGTTCCCAGCTCTCCGGCGATCTCATCAACCACCTCGTCCAAAGTTTTAGGCGAGCTAAATTTTTCAAGAAAATACCTTACACTGGAATTGATGAGGAAACCTTTTTTTAGATGGCCTGCAGTGATAACATGGTGATCTTCTTTGAACCGTTCCGGGCACAGCTCCCGATTGTACTCCACAGGGGAAATGATGTTCAGGCTTTTTGATATCAGGTATTTTTCCATTTTGTGGCGGTTTTGATGTAAGTGGTTTCCAGGAATGAAATTTTGAGATTTAGCAATGAAAAAGAAAGATGACCCGGCTAGGATCAACCTGCCAGATCATCTTTGCTTACCTTGAATTAAGAACTTGAAGAACTTTCAGAGCTCGCAGAGCTCAATGAACTTTCAGAGCTTTCGGAGCTTTCACCACTCATAGAGCTGGCACTGCTACCAGCTGCTACGATTTCATTGATGTTTTCTCCCTTCAATTCAGACATGAATTTTTCTAAAGTAATCATGATGATAAAATTTTGGTTAATTGGCTACTCTGTTATGTAGGGTTTTCACCTTACCCCTCCAGTTACCATGGTCTGGTTTTTACAAAACCTATTGGTGATCTAAAGCTAGCTGCCAATAAGTCATTGTTACAGAGTAATCGAAGCTGAATTAATTTTTGTAATTATTTTTTAACAAAAAATTAATATTACCCCTTGGTGTAGGGCGAATATGATCCAGTATTTTGTTGTAAAAATTAACTTCATTTTAAAAAAGGATTAAAAAGTTAGCTTTTTTATGCTGTTCATTTACATTTAAAAAAAATATGGAAAAAACACGTTGATTTTGGTGCTTAACGGCTGCATACTTTAAATCCTACAGAGGGTTAAAAATGTAAATTGGTCTTTATTGGCCAATGGTCGATTATTAAAGAAGCCTAATTTTTCCGAATTGTCAGTATTTAGCCGAAGGCCTAAAAACAGGCCGGTGTACAAACTCCTGTAACCCTTGAGGTCTTCCCGACCTCGAGGGTTTTGATATGTGTCCGTTCGGAGAGGAGACCGTCGGGGTTTTGGAAACCCCAACGGTCAATGTCTGTAACCGTTGAGGTCATCGTGACCTCAACGGTTTTTTCGTGTACGCTCCGCAAAAAAGTAAATTAGTCTATAATGTTTAATTGTTGATTTCAAAAAGCGCCTTGTTTTTTCCAATTGTCCGTGTTTAACCCAAAGCTTATAAACAGTCCGGTGTACGAACTCCTACTGCTGCCAGCTACCCTTACTTCAGGTTCACCGGGTCTGGAAGTAGTTTGCACCATTTCATCTGTTACCCTTAGACCCTGTTGGTGCCTGATGCCCACCATAAAGTAATTTCTGTTTCTGGTATACCTTTTTATACCTGCCTCAAGCCTGAGTCCCAGACCATAGGGGCTGACTTGGTCTATATCCCTGTTAAAGTTGTCATGGAGCTCGTTAAAAGCAGTAATTGGGTTTCTGATCTCCTGGGGAAGCAGTGTGAAGCCAACGGAAGGCTGCAAATAAAAGCCATATTTTTCTTTTTCAATATTGTATCTGGCTCCTAAAGCAAAGGTAGGCATTTCATAGTTGGTAGGACCGAGATAGGTAAATCCACCTGTTCCAAAATCACCGGGATTCCTCACTGCCATGGACCTGACAAATAATTCCGCCTGGGTAACGAGCTGCCAATGGTCTGATAACCGGGTAAGGGCTCCCAAACCAAGGTGATAACTCAATTGCTTGTAAGGTTCGTTTTGAGGCTGGATATTGGAAGGGCTTGTTTCAAAATCCATATAGGAAAGGGAAGGCCCTCCATATAGTTCTAACCTTATTTGAGCTGAAGTATGCAGGCTAACGATAAAACAACCTATGAAAAGCAATAAATGTAGTTTTTTGAACATGGTATTATAAATTAAATTCCATAAATAAATACATCACCCAATATCTACAGAAACTAAATATTAAAGAAATTTTTTAACATATTTTATAGTTTGGAGAAATAAGTTGAAATTTTGATAGGACAGATGGGTTAGGAAATCACAAGATTATTGGTCCGAATGGGGTGCCAGCATCGATACTTTACCGGATTTTCGATCAAGGCTACCGGCTTGATAGGTCTTGCAAAAAGTAGATGTCATTCTTTCTGAGAGGTTAAAATAGGGAATCCAAATTTAGTTAAGGGGGACGACCATTGCACTACTTCCGCCCAAACCTTAAAAAACAGCTTAGTGAACAATATATTTTCACCATTTTATATCCTACGGGCTATAAAAATCCGGAGTCATTAAATTGTAAATTAAATCAAATGCTGATAGAATTATTTTTTTTAGGTTTAGTTTATGGTAAATATAATTTTATATACAAGTAATTTACCGCAGTTAATTTTATTATATTAGGAATTTTATTTATAAATTATAAGTCAATTCTTCTTCTTGCAAAATGCAGTATCTCAAAATAACTCCCAGTATTATGTTGAATATCATTGTTTTCTCCAAAAAATCATTGCTAAGGTTGCTCCTCGTATTTCTTTTTGCTGGTTGCAGTTTGTTTGAAGGTCCCGAAGGCCCTCAGGGGGATCCAGGTCCTCAAGGGGAGCAAGGTATTCAGGGAGAACAGGGCGAGCAAGGAGAAGAAGGTCCTCAGGGAGAGCAAGGAGAAAAGGGGGAACCAGGTGCTCCAGGGGAGGACGGCAATGCCAATGTATTGGTTAAAACCATTTCAGTTGCTAATTCGAACTACGCAGACGATTATTTATCGGCAAAACACAGTAACAATACCCTTTTCTTTTTTCCTGCCAAGGTAGCCAAAATTGAAGATTCGGACATTACAGAGGATATCATTGATAATGGTTTGGTATTGGCATACATTGAAGTTCCGGTTGGTTTGGCTTTCAATCCCAGCCAATGGACAAGTCTTCCATATACCTACAGGCATCTCAACCAAATTTATTCAGGCAATTATTCCAGTGCCTATAGCCCGGGTACCTTTACGCTGTATTTTTATTTTACCAGAAACATGGATGGGTCCATGCCAAATATCCGTGATTGGGAAGTTCCCACCAATCGCATCAAGTATATCATTATCAGTGGAAATGTAACTGCTCAGATGTCCAACGCAAGAATTGACCTGAGCGATTTTGAGGCAGTTGCGGAATATTTGGAAAATGCAGACATCGACGGGTAATTCCGGGCAGTGAGTGTACAAGAGGAATTCTAATACTGCTTATTTCCCTGGAATTAAAAATGGAACTGCTTTAGCTCGCCTTTTCTTTAAATGGTTGCTAATGAGGGGCATATCATTTCTGAGTCTTTCCAAAAAACAGAAGGTCTGCTGGACTGGGTTTTTGCCCAGCAACTTTCCAGGTGATAAAATTGGAATCCAGGGCCAAAGTTCCCTACTCACACCCCAATACCTATGCGAAATCGTTCTGAATAGTGGGATAATGATAAAAAGAGGCAAAGAAATCGCATTGCCTTTTTTTAGTCCATTATTGGTAAATCCCATTTATTCATCAAAAAAAAAGATCTGATCAATTGGAAGTTTAAAGAGTTTGGAAAGCTTAAAGGCGGTGGGAAGGCTGGGATCGAATTTCTCCTTTTCGATCGCATTGATGGTTTGTCGGGATACACCGATAATTTCAGCAAGATCTTCCTGTGTCATGTTCCTGCCGGTTCGTAGCTCTCTTATTTTATTTTTCATTGATACCGTCGGCTATTTATCAATATAGAGATCAGATAGGTAAGACCAATGAACATGACCAGCAGGCTGATTTGAGCATCCTGTTTGATCAAATTAGTGGTGTCCAGTAGGGAGTAGGACATACCAAAAATGACAGCCAGCCCAAGTGTAATGCCAAGTGATTCTAGATGAATTTTTTTCTCCAGTTCATCGAAATGGTTAAACAGGTCCCGGTTGGCCAGAATCATTAAGATGCCATTTGCAAAGTTGACAATTATCGCAAAAGGTGTCAAAAATGAATGATGGTCCCAGATAAATTCAGGTCCGAATGTGGCAATTGCCATGGTGGCTACCCAAGTCCAGGTCCATACGGCTAATTTTTTTATTCTTTTGTTTCGTTCCAGTTTCATTGTTTTCATGATCTTTATGTAAAGTATACTTTACAAATGTAAATAAAACTTTACATATGTCAAGTTTTATTTACATTTATTTTTTATCTCCGACTTTAAGACCTGGAAAAAGAAAACTTCATGTAAACCTTATTAAAAAATGGGCATGAACTTAGATTATTTCAACGCAAATTAGCCTTTAAAGGTATAATTATGCTTTGCTTTGCATTAAGGTTAATTTTAACCTGGTTTAAACCTTCAAAATCCCCCGAAACCCCCTGGCCCCATAGTAGGATTCCGCCCCATTGTGGTAAATGAATACCCGGCCAAAACGCCAATCTCCAAAGATAGCGCCTCCCAATTTCCGGATATCGGCCGGTGTTTTTATCCAACTGGAGGTTTTGGTGTCAAATTTCCCAAACTTTTGCAGTGTCAGGTATTGCTCTTCCGAAAGGAGCGCTATTCCCATTTCTGCTGCCATCCCAATTGCACTGTTTTTGGGTTTATACGTCTTTCGTGATTCCAAAGCTTCGGGGTCATAACAAAGGCTCCTTCGTCCTTTAGGACTTTCTGGGGAGCAATCAACAAAAATAACTTGTCCTGCGGCGTCGGCCATGTTTACTACATCAGGTTCCCCTCCTGTTTCCTCCATTCGTAGCAGGGACCGGAGTTTTGCGGGATGGGCCAGCAGTTTTTCTTCAACAGGCTCCCAATCAATGCCTTTGTGGCGGTGCCTATTTTTCTCAAATCTTTTTTTTAGTATGCCGAGTAATTGAACCTGGGAAAGTTCCATAAAGGTTATTTTTTGATTACCTATCAGGATTTTTGGAACGATAGGATGTTGATTTCATTATGTAGTTTTAAAAATGGATACTACCTTCATCACTGATTTTTAACTGGATTCCACCAACTTTTTCAGCCTTTTTAAAGCTTTGGGGTAAGTGTTATCGAAGTATTCCAGATGTTCGTCCGTAACGTCTACTTCAACAGTCACCGTCGTTAATTCTCCTTTATTTTCAAACCTGTAATTCTCATGTCCTCCTGCCCACTGTTCCACCTGGGGACCTTCGGTGATTTCATTGTCCCCATCCAGAATCCCATAGTGTTGGATGGAAACAAATTGATTCGGAATGTTTTCGGCAATTCTGGCCACCATGCCGCCCCGATTTCCCTTTTCGTCGGTACCAATAAAGTATATTTTTTCACCTTTTGCCCAACTGCCTTCATAAGTCGAAGTGGGATTAAACAATGCAGTCCATTTTTCATAGGTGTTTTTATCGCTCAGCCCAAGCATGATATCAAATATTTTTTCTGACGGAGCATTAATTTCGATTGTATATTGTTTTTTTTCCATGAGGACCAGTTTTCAGTTTGTGAAATTGCGGGTTTATAAAGACAAAATCTATGTTGTGAAAAGCTAAAAATAGCAATTAATTATAAAAGCTACAGGGTGTAAAAACGACAATATACAGGGTTGATCAAGACAAAGTTCTTTGATACTTCCTAAAAAAATGAATGGCTTATATCTTGCTTTGCCCGAAGGTCAACAAATTATTATCCGGATCCAGGATGGAAAATTCCATTTGTCCCCAGGGTTTTAAGGACAGATGGCCATTGGGGTGGATGGGGATGTTTTTGTCCAATAAGGATTGATAGCATTCTTGGATGTCATCCGTACGGATGTAAACCTGACCATAATTTTCTTTGGGGTCCAAATCCCTAAACTCGAAAAAATGAATTTGAATTTGGTCCTTTTGTAGCATCAGGTACCCCTCATAATTTTTTTCTCCGAATACCTCAAATCCCAATCGCGAATAGTAGGCCAAAGTGATTGCTTTGTCCCGTATTGGTAGTTTAGGGTGAATGAAAGTGAGCATGAGATTAGGTGTGGTGGACGCTAAATTAACTTAAAATTATTATAATTTTAATAAATTTGGGTTTCGGACATTGATTTAAACAGGTTGTGGGGGGCTATATTCTCCTTTTGCTTGCTTTAACGGTTGCATATAAATAGGTTTAGTGTTTAATTTGGGATTCAGATTTCGTGTATAGGAGTTGGGTTTTATTTTATGAAAATGCATGAAATAAAGGAAATTTACTTGCAGAATTCCGAGGAATGGAGGACATGGCTGGCAGATAATCATAATAAAGTACCTGGTATTTACTTGATTTTTTATTCTGTGGACCATGATATGCCATCTATGCGTTGGGAGGAAGCAGTTAAAGTGGCTTTATGCTATGGGTGGATTGATTCTACATCCAAAAGCCTTGGCAATGGCAAACGGCGGCAATATTTCACCAGGCGTAAACCCAAAAGCGGTTGGAGTTCCATCAACAAAGCCTATATCGATGCCTTATTGGCAGATGGATTGATGCATGAAAGTGGGTTAAAGTCAATAGCGAGAGCCAAAGAGAATGGCAGTTGGAATAGTTTGGATGATGTGGAAAACGGAATCATTCCGGAGGATTTGGAAGCAGCTTTTAAAATTCAACCTGAAGCATTTGATAATTTCCAGGATTTTGCGCCAACCTACAGAAAGAATTACCTGTACTGGCTGAACCAGGCCAAAAGGGAATCAACGAGAATAAAGCGGATCAATGAAATCATAGACCTTTGCAGTAGGAATATCAAAAGCAGGCAATAACCCTTGAGGTTTTCAAAACCTCGAGGGTTATTACATTATACTAACTTAAATATGTTATGAAAACTCTTTTGCTTACTTATTTTTCACCTTTTCCTTACATACGAACTCACGTACGCATATACGTATAAGAATACGAGGTTAGGGAAACCTCAAAGGTCACAATCCAACCCTTTGAGGTCTTTTTATGACCTCTTTTTTTTAGGAATTTAGACGGCTTGAAACGACCCTATTGTGGATAGTGTGAATCAGGCTTTTGTAGCGTATTGGAAGGTAATTTCGTCTTGATGTCAGAAGAAGGTATTACTTTAGACTAAATTTACCAGAAAATGAAAAACAGTTACTGGACAATCATTCTATTTTTGGCCCTGCTGTCTGCTTGTACCATTGATGGAAACGAAGATACAACAGAAGATTTGAAGCTGGTAAACCAGGACAATGTTGTTCTTGATCTATCTGATATTGATTATTATGATTTTTCCACCCATATCGTTTACCTAAAAGGAAGCAATAGGCTTGAGGGAGATTTTGATCAATTACGTGGAGCTAAAATTTTGGTAAACGGATTCGAGATTTATCCCCTCAATATTCATGACCCTTATTTGGCAACATTGCCTACTGGGCCACATATTAAAAGCTTGATCGATGTTTTTGGCGATTTTGCATTTCGTATTAGCTTTAGTGATTATCCAATTGGCTCCGGCACCAGTATTCAGGACCCCAGGGCTGATACAAGAATTGTATCCGCACTAAAGAAGCACGATAAATACAGGGCCGGGCTTTCCATAGAAACCGAATCCATAATTCGGGAGGGCAATCAGATCAAACTTAAAATTAGACTCATAAACCTTGACAATCAGGACTATTACTATTTAGATCCCCATAAAATGGGCGAAGGCTTGTTTCATTACTTTACCAATGGGCTTGAGTACTTTGATCCTGTGCAAATGAAGTACCAGCAAAATAGAATCGAACATGAGCAACCCGAATCCATCCAATTCTGGTCGTTGGACTGGATGTCAGTCATCAAAGGAAAAGAAAGCAAAACATTCGAATTTACCTACCCCTTCGAGAACGTTCCTCCAGATAGAGACCTACAATTTTCATTTTCTTTTCCAAGTCCCGAACGCAGTATTAAACAAAGATCAGATTTGGAACAGCAAGGCGGCAGAATTTGGATGGGTAGTGTGGTAATGGAATTGACCAAAAGGTTTTGATAGAAATAGTTTAATGAATGGGGCAGAAATTAATCCTACTGCCACCGCTTTTGAAATTTATTTGTTTTTTCAGCAAAAGACTAAACAATGTAGCACTTATCTGCAATAAACATATTGTCTATTTTGTTTTGAAAACCCAATATTAAAATAAGGTACAGAAAGAGGAAGGTGCATCAAATTCTTTAACAATCCATTAGAATGATAGCAAAAATTTGTTATTTTTCCTATTCCCAAAAAGACGATCCATGAGCCATTTCAAAATAACCTTATCCCTACTTTTTTTTACCTTATTCTCTTTTCTTTCCCATGCCCAGGAGCTTACAGGACCAAGGCTGATTGTCAGGGGTGATGACATGGGTTCTTCCCGTTCCTCCAATCTTGCCAGCATCGAAACTTTTGTCAATGGAGTCGAAACATCTATTGAAGTAATGGCGGTTGCACCCTGGTTTCCAGAAGCTGCTCAACTGCTAAGGGAAAATACGGGAGTAGAGGTGGGACTTCACCTCGCCATTACCAGTGAATGGGATGGTATGAAATGGAGGCCAATATCGAATTGCCCCAGCCTTACCGATGCAGATGGTTATTTTTTGCCCATGATAAACCCGAATGAAAATTACCCGGAATTGGCCATCACAGAAAACCAATGGGACATGGAGGAGGTAGAACAGGAATTTCGTGCGCAGATTGAGTTGGCCCTGAAGCATGTTCCCCAAATCAACCACCTATCCGGTCACATGGGATCTACCGGATTTCACCCTGATGTGGCCAAAATGGTAAGCCGACTTGCAGCAGAATATGGCCTGCTCCTGATCAACGGGGATCTCATGCAGGATTTGAATATTTCCCGAGCTACCTATGAAGGGCCCAAGGGAACCTTTGAGGAAAAGGAGGCTTCTTTTATCCGCATGTTGGAAAATCTGGAAGCCGGAAAGGCTTACCAGTTTGTAGACCATCCTGCCTATGATAATTTGGAAATGCAGGGGATAGGCCATATCGGATATGAGGATGTGGCCGAGGACAGACAGGGTGTCACCGATACCTGGACCAGTAATAAGGTAAAGGAAGCTGTTACAAACAACAGGATTGAACTGGTCAATTTCAGCTCCATAGCCGAAGCCCTGCCAAGAACTGAACCGGAAAATGAAAATATCAAGATAGGGGCTATCAGGGAGTATATACATGCCGTTAAAGAAAATAATCAGGACCTACATAGCTTGATGATCATGAGAAATGGGAAAGTTGCCTTTGAACAATGGTTTGGAGAAAATGCCGCCAACAAGCCCCATGTCATGTTTTCGGTTAGCAAGACCTTCACCTCTACAGCCATTGGCTTTGCTGTTCAGGAAGGACTTTTGGATGTTTCCGATAAAGTCATTTCTTTCTTTCCGGATAAACTTCCCAATGAAGTTGGTTCCAATCTTCAGGCAATGGAAATCCGGCACTTGTTGACCATGACCGTGGGTCACGACGAGGATCCGACCGGGGTTATTCGCAACAGCAATGATTCCGATTGGGTAAAGGCTTTTTTGGCTTTTCCAATCGAACACAAACCGGGAGATCAGTTTGTTTACAACAGTCTTGCCACCTACATGTTGTCTGCCATCCTTACCCAAGTGACAGGAGAGCGGCTTTTGGACTACCTGCAGCCCAGGCTTTTCAGACCTTTGGGAATAACAGCCGCTACCTGGGACGAAAGTCCCCAGGGGATACAAATTGGCGGCTGGGGGCTTCAGGTAAAGACAGAAGATATGGCAAAATTGGGCCTCTTTTACCTTCAAAAAGGCCAATGGAAGGGCCAGCAGCTCCTGGCTGAATCCTGGTTTGATGAAGCAACTGTGGCCCAAGTGCCATCGTTACCCGCCGGTGCCAATATAGATGAATTGAAAATCAATGCCAAAGATTCCGATTGGTTGCAGGGATATGGCTACCAGTTGTGGCAAAGTAGGCACAATTCCTACCGGGCGGATGGTCGAAATGGGCAGTTTATCCTGATCCTTCCTGAGAAGAATGCGGTAATCGTAACTACTGCCAATATCCCCAATATGCAGGCAGAACTCAACCTGATTTGGGAACATTTATTGCCGGCTTTTGGGGAATAGCTTTCTTTCGAGAGACACTTTAAATCTATTGGGAAATCATTTATTGGCCAGTAAGTGGAAGCAAGTTGTAGTTTCGGCTATGAAACATGGAGATTAAAATACAATAGGGGAATCTTATTCTTAATTTTATAATCCCTAGGTTTACTATGTTTCTATGTGGTTAAAAGAAAGCCGAATTTCAATTTCCTTGTAACTTCACAGACTGATATCCCACAAAGCTGGCCATAAGGTTCTGGGATGGATTGGCAGATATCGTAAAATCCCCGTTTATATCCGTTACTGTTCCTTTGGTAGAATCCACAATCAGGACGGTTGCCCCTGCAAGCGTATTTCCCTCTGGGTCTCGCACTTTACCCGTCCACAGACCATCCGCATAGTTGGCATCAACTTCCAACTTACCGTTTCTTTGCTCTACTCCTTCCACGATTACTTTACCTAAAGGATGACCGTCATGACCTACTTTTTCCTTATCAAGGATAAAGTGTATGGGCAATACCATTTGTACCCTGACCGGGCGGCCCCCTTGTATACCCGGTTTGAAATCCGGAGAATTCCTTACCACCCTTTCAGCTTCCTCCTCACAGCCACCTGCAATCTCGTTCATGGCAGATACGTTGGAAACAGAACCGTCTTTTTCCACTACAAACTGTACGACAACCAGTCCTTCAATGCCATTTCTCCGTGCCCGAAAAGGATACCCGATGTTCTCTATGACATACCTGTAAAAGTCTGTCATCCCACCTTTAAATTCAGGCTGTGACTCGACCACAAAATAAGTGTCATCCGTGGCCTGATCTTGTTTTTGGCTTGTAGAAGGCACTGGTATATGCTGGGCATTAATTTCCAATGAAATACCTGCGATAAACAATGAAGTTAATAGGCTGAAAATGAAGATTCGCAACTGCATACTAGTCTTGGTTAAGGGTTTGTTCATCATGATTAATCGGTTTTTTAATGCGGAGGAAGATATTGAACTGGTCAGAATTTCCAAGTTGTTGTTGATTGCAAATTGAAGCAAGAGCTGTTTGTACCTTGTTGGATGGGCATTTTTTTGGACTTCTTGATCAGCAAGGTATTCGTGGTTAAGCACCATGGCTTTTTTTACGAAATAAACCACTGGGTTGAACCAGCATAAAACCGTCAGTAATTCCATCCAAATAAGGTCAACATGGTGCCGATGTGCAATGTGGTATCGTTCATGTGTTAGAATCATTTCAGTCTCTAAACTACATTTTTTATAAAGATTTGGGGGCATGAAAATGTAGTTGCCAAAACTAAAAGGGGATGAGACTTTTTCTGATAAAATCAGCAATGCTCCGTGAATGTGCTGCACTGAGGCATTTTTTGTCCAGCTAATTAACCGGTTCAGGGCTTTTATTTTTTTTAGAAGCAGAAAGAATAACACCGGGATGTATACAACAAGAAACCATTGTACCGGTGAGAAAGGGGCTTTGTGACTTGTATAGGATTGGTTAACCGTGGCAGATTGAGAAAGGTCAATAGGAAGATAATCAATCTGTACAGGGTTTTGCTGTGGCAAAAATATCGGAATATTAAGGAAAGGAATGATCATAGCGGCGGGAATAAGTGCTAGCAGTATCCAGCGGTTTAGCTGAAATGATTTTTCCTTTGCCAAAAAGATTTGGAAAAGCAGCAATAGAAATGCCGAACAAGCAATAAATTTGACCAGGACTATCATTTTTTCCTCCTTGCAATTTCAGTTTCCACCAGTTTTTTTATTTCCTCTAGCTCCTTAGTGGTCAGGTCTGCTTTTTTGGTAAAGAAGGAGGCAAATTGAAGGGGGTTGTCAGAGAAGAAATCTTTGATTATGGTTTTTACCTGACTGGAAAAATAATCGGGCTTCTCAACCAGCGCATGGTATTGCCTGGAGTTGCCAAACAGCTTGAATCCCACATACCCTTTTTGTTGCATGCGTTTCAATAATGTGGCCACGGTGCTAGGGGCAGGCTTCGGTTCGGGATGAACTTCTAAAAGTTCTTTCATAAACAAAGGCTGGTGGGACCAGATTAAGTCCATGAGTTTTTCTTCGGATTTGGATAACTTCATTCTACTTAGTGTTATTTAATTCTACAAACATAGAAAAATATTGGTTAAATTAAAAGTCCGACCCTAAATTTTTCAATATCTTAAAGTCGGTTTTATAGGTGAATGCTATAGCAGGGTTTTTAAAGGTTACCGCGTTCCAGTCAGACGTTGGTGAATTCTCTTTGGAGCTGCGGCGGCTATTTTGAAAACTTTCCCTTTGATCAGTTCGACCATCTCTTCCATATCCCAGGTCAGGTAATCCGCATAGGTATAGTTCCCATAACCCAAATCGGGTTCTTTTACCAGAGATTTTCGGTCCTCTTTTTCCATAACTAAATATAGACCATTGGGCATAGAAAGAAAAGATGGTGCTATATCTCAGGTATTTTACCTCCTTCTCTCTTTATCCAATAGGTGATTCATTTGGGTATAGACGATGAAGGTCCCTGCAATCAGGATGATGGATAGGCTGAACTGGAAAATTACCAGTCCCTTTCTAAGGCTGATTCCAGTATTATTGGCTACGGAAATACCTTTTAAAATCTGAACCGGCCTGAAACCTGACAATACAAAAGCCGGATAGGATCCAGCCAATAAACCAATAACCAGTAACACCCCGATCATGGCTGGGACCGTTTGCCAGTTAACAAAACTTCCCAATCCCAGTTCTTTGCCCGTGAGGCTATTCATCAGCGGCAGCGCCACAGATAGCATAACAATGGAAGCCAACATGGCAAAAAACACGATAATAATGGATTCTCCCAAAAACTGAAAGATAAGATGCTTTCTGTCAGCACCCACGGATTTTCTGATGCCTACTTCCCTGGCGCGCTCCATGGACCTGGCGGTGGACAGGTTCATGAAATTGATCATGGCGATGACCAAAATGAAAATCCCAATCACTGAAAAAACATAAATATTGGACAGGCTCCCCGTTTCGCCGGGTTGCCTGTCCGCATCTGTTCTAAGGTAAAAATCCTTCATCGGCTCCACATCGACGGTATAGAGCGGATTATCCTGCCTTGCCGCCAGAAAATCAGGTAATTTTTGACTAAAAGAGGCAAGGTTGAAATTCTCGTTGACCAGGAAATACGTATAGAAATCTACATATCCCCAACTATCAAATACCTCCGGCCAATATTGCCTGAATGTACTCAAAGAAAGCAGCATGTTGAATTTAAAATGGGAGTTGGCCGGTATATCTTCGATCACTGCTGTAACCGTGTAATTTCCGGCATCGGACCTTCCAGGTGAGTCACTTCCTTGTAGGATTTTACCGATAGGGTCTTCGTTTCCGAAATACCTTTTGGCGGTACTCTCCGTCATCACCATGCTGTAGGGCGCCGTCAAGGCGGTTTTGGGATCACCTCTAACCACTTTCCAACTAAACACTTCAAAGGCAGTTGAATCCATGAAGAATACGCCGTTTTCCTGATAGGAACTTTCACCATCCGTGAGCAAAATATCAGAACTTCCGGAGAACTGCACCACTTTGTCAATTTCAGGAAAGTAGCTCTTTAGGGCAGGTCCCACCGGTGCATTATGCCAAACCCAGAAAGGATTGGTCCCGGCATTTTCAGGTTGCTCCTTGGATGGAAGGGTACCGTGGGTCAAACGGTATATCCTATCTTTTTTTTCGTGGTAGGAATCCACTGAAAGCTCATCTTGTACATACATGAAAATCAGAAAGCAACAGGTCATCCCCAGTCCCAAACCAAAAATATTGATAAAGGAGTAGGCTTTCTTTTTCAAAAGGTTTCTCCAGGCGATTTTAAGGTAATTTTTCAGCATAGCACATTAACTAAAGCAGGCAATTTTAAAAGGTGTGTTTGCGAGTTTTATGCCAAGGTTAAAGTAGATGTTCAGCCGTTTCAGGCTGCTTATCGGTTTTAGTGGGGATATTTGCGGACAAAAATGTTCGCAGACGGGCGATTTTTTGAAAGCCTGGGAAAAAAATACTAATATCTTAGTAATAATTCTCAATCAAATTAGATGGTTGAACAATCTATTTTACATAGTTTTAGAAATATAATTTTATTATTTGAAATAGTTCTCTCTGGTAAAAGTCAGTTTACGGAAGGATTTTTTTCTTTTAAGGGGTTTAATCACGGCTTTACCTAGTGGGTGTGGATGTCTCGTGGAAGTTTTCAAACCAATGATCCTATACCCCATTCCGATCGTGGTCTTTATCCAAAATATCCTTCGACATTCAACCACCTCCATAGCTTTTTTATAAATTGACAAATCACTTTCTTTATAATAGGAAAGTACATAAGCAGATTTTACGGTGTATACGGTGAAGTCTGCCATCCACTTTGCAATAGCAGGGGGGAGGTTAGTATCCAGCCAGATTTCCCATTCAGGCAGCATGTATTACTGTCGTGTTTTTGAGTCTTATAGACGCATAAAATAAGGCCGCTTTAATATCCTCTTTTTCAAGTATTGGATGCTCATCCAATAACTCCTGTTCCGATAGCCCACTTGCTAGCAGTTCCAACATAACTGGAAACCTTAATCCCCGGATCGTCGGTCTTCCCCCCATTAAGCCTGGGCTGGTTTAAATATTTGACAACAGTTTTAAAGTAAATAATACGTATATTTGCTTAAACACGTATGTGACATAAGAACCATGAAAACAAAATTGACCCTAACCGTAAAAAAGAGCATCATAGATGCGGCCAAAAGAAGGGCAAAAAACAAGGGGATTTCCCTTTCCCGAATGTTTGAGGAAATTTTTGAAGAAGAAGGTTCCAACGAAATTAAAACTGAGCACCAACGGGCTGCTGAAAGGTTACTTCAAATGCTTGAAACCTCAAAGAGCTTGCCCACAAAAGAGGATAAGGAATTGATTAAATCGCATGTTAAAAGGAAGTTTGCCTGAAGTTTTTCTTGACACCGATGTTGCTTTTGATATCATTTCTAAACGGGAACCCCATTTCGAAAATGCTATTAAATTGCTTGAAATGGCTTCAAAGGACCAAATTGCCCTTCAAATTGCTGAAAGCAGCATTGCCAACCTGATTTACTTGTCCTTTGACATTTATAAGTTAGCTGATGCATCCTCAAAATTATTGAATTTTATTGGAGCATGTAATGTGGTCAATGGCGGGAAACCAATAATATTGGAAGCTTTGGCATCGCAATTCAAGGACAAAGAAGATGGCCTTCAATACTATACTGCGCTGCATTCTGGTGCGGATTACTTTATCACCAGAAATACAAAGGACTATAAATTTACTTCACCTTTGCTTCCTGTATTTCACCCCTTGGAATTTTATAGTAAAATTTAATGCTAGCAAAACAAGTCTTGGATCACGAATTGGATTTAGGCTGTTGTAAGGAACTCATGACGGATAATTATCTTTATTCACTTCTCAATGCCGCTACCGGATTGGCAACAGCTGCCCTGATCGTTTGGAATCTAAGTGTCAATAAGGCAATCACCACCGTCACCAGTCCGGCCACCGCAAATATCCACCAGTCTATATCAATCCGGTAAGCGAAATTTTCCAGCCAACGGTCCATGACATACCAGGCAATAGGTGAAGCGATGATGATTGCAACCAGTACCAGTTTTATAAAATCTTTGCCAAGAAGTGCCAGGATCACTGTAAAATTGGCACCCATCACTTATTATGATTTTACAAACGAACAAAAACGTCCGCTGTCGGGCGAATTATCTGGAAATAATCAATCGAATTAATTTCGAGCCGATCCATCGGAATTTCGGGTGCGTATATCAGCCTCGAACCAAAAGAAAATATAGGTCCCTGGTACCTTGGAATCAACCCAATAAAATTATTGACTTTATTATGCGCATTGGTTATATTTATGCGTATAAGAGGTCTGAAAATTTTTACCCATGAAGAAGCGACTAAACATCACGGTCAACGATGAGCTGATCAAAAAGATGAAAAAATATGCTGATCTGAAGCAGATCAGTCTATCCCAAATTGTCGAAGAGCACTTTGAGGAATTATTGAACCGGCCATCCACGCTTCCAAAAGAAATGTCCCTTTTAGCGTATGTGAAAACCTTGCCAAAATCCAAGGTGGATTTTCCAACCGATTTTGATTTTAAAAACGAGTATTACAAATCAAAAGCAAAGGAGTCCAAATGAACAAAATGCTGTTTGATGCCAATGTTCTTCTGGATTTTTTTCTTGAGCGAAACCCTGCCCCAGAAAAAATAGAAAAATTATTTAGCCTGATTGACAATAAAACAGTGGAGGGATATGTAACTGTATCTATACTTCAAATCTGTGCTTATTATCTGACATCGGCAAAAGGGGTGAAGGTAGCAAAAGAGGTTTTAGAGATGATTATTTTAAAATTTCAACTACTGGAAGGGACTAAAAAAACAGTACTGAACGCTTTAAAATCGGAGCATCGGGACATTGAGGATGCCATTCACTATTTCATTGCCGCTGAATACGAGATGAACGCAATAGTTACTTTGGACAAGAATTTTATCAAGTTGTCTTCACGGTATTTACCCATTTACAGCCCTTCTGACCTATTGAGGGTAGTAGGATAGGGGGGATTTTTAGCAATTTAAAAAAGGGTATCCAAATTTTTGACCGAACACCTTCTCAAACAAACCTACTCGCTTTTTAGCGTCTCCGCAGGATTTACCAGTGCTGCTTTAATCGCCTGAGAACTCACGGTCAACAAGGCAATCAAAAGCGTTAAACCGCCAGTCCAAAGGAACAAGGTCCAATCAATAGAGGTACGGTAGGCGAAAGTTTCCAGCCAGTTGCTCATCAAGTACCAGGTTACCGGAATGCCAATGACCACCGAGATTAGAACTAACCGGGAAAATTCAGAGGATAACATTCCCACTACACTTGTGATGGAAGCTCCCAGGACTTTTCGAACGGAAATCTCCTTTTTTCTTCGTTCAGCAATGAAATTAGCAAGGCCAAAAAGCCCCATACCGGAGATGATCACCGCCAGGCCAGTGAAAAGAGCGGTTAGATTCGCACTGCGTTCCTGAGACCTGAATTTCCGGGCATGTTCCTCAGCTACAAATTTATATTCAAAGGGTGCGTCCGGATTGAACTTATCGAAAACGGACTCCACACTGGCCAGTGAATTCCTATAGTCTTCATTTTCGGCAAACCGGATATGAATGAAATTCAGCTGGCGCTTTGGGCCCATCACCATTATCGGATGTACCTCATCGAATGGAGATTCCATAATAAAATCCTTCACAACCCCCACAATGGTGAACTCAAAGTCATCATCCTTGACTACCTGACCGATTGGATCATCCATGCCCATCACTTCCACGGCTTTTTCATTGACTATTGCCGAAAGGCTATCGCTGCCATATGAATAAATATCGATGTCCCTGCCTGCGATCAGGGTCATGCCGGCTGTTTTTACCAGGTCGGCATCTGTGCCCATCCGGCTAATGTTTGGCTTGAATTCCGGATCCTTGCCCTGCCATTCCATGCCATCCGTGTCACTGTAAATATTGGTCAAAGGAGAAAAGCTATAGCTTACTGCGGTTACCTCAGGGAGCGTCAACAACTCATTGCGAAGTGCCACTTTATTTTTTCTCATGCTTGCTGTCACCGGATGGAAAATGAGCTGATCTTTATCGATTCCCATATCCCTGTTTTGAACATAGTGTATCTGATCCTGAACGACCCAGACAGAAGAGATCAGGGTGACGACTACAGCAAATTGAAAAACCACCAAAATCTCACGGGGCTTTAGCACAAGGCCGGTTTTTGTGCTCATCTGAGATTTAAAAATGGCTACAGGCTTGAAAGCACTTAATAAAAATGCAGGATAGGCTCCAGCCAGAACTCCCGTAACAAGGACATAGATGACAGAAATTACCCAAAAATAGGGTTGATTATATGGGTTGGCCAATTCCTGCCCCACCAGATTTTTAAACCATGAAAAAGATAGCGAAACCATAACGATGGCCAGCAGGTAAGCCGCGAGCGCAATTAAAATGGATTCGGCCAGGAATTGCCCGATCAACATTCCCCTGCCCGCTCCGGAGAGTTTCCGGATGCCCACTTCTTTGGATCGCTGATCACTTTGGGCGGTACTCAGGTTTACAAAATTGATCGCCGCAATAAGCAAAACGATAATGGAAATGATTCCAAACATTCGGATCAGTTCTATTCTTCCTCCTACAGACTTGCCATTTTCAAACTTTGCATAAAGATGGAGGTCACGCATGGGGAAAAGAAAATCTGAAATGTTTTCTAAGTCAGAATTCTTCACTGTAAAGTCCGCAAATTTTTCATTGAAAGCAGAAAGGTCTGCCTGTTCATTTAAAAGCACAAAGGTTCGGTAAGAATTATTTCCCCAAAAATCATCCGCCCAGCCCAATGATTCGATCTTTTTAAAAGGTAAAAATACAGTAAATGGAAAGTCTGTGGTTTCCGGTAAATCTTTGATAATTGCTTTTACTTCAAAATCCAGTTGTTTCGCCACGGTGACAATGCTACCCATTGCAGCGCCCTCCCCGAATAGTTTTCTAGCCACGGATTCGGTAAGTACAACCGTTCCCGGTTCATTTAGTGCGGCCACCGGGTCGCCTTCCAGGGCCTCGAAACTAAAAAGCTTAAAAAAACCAGGATCCGTAAAAGTAGCTTCTTCATAAAAATTGCTTTCTCCTACTGTCAAAAGTTGCTGGTCCCATTCCGTGATCCTTGCCACTTCTTCCACCTCGGGAAACTGTGCCTTCATGGCAGGGGCGTAGGGGGCAGGTGTATAGTCCCAGGTAAATCGTTCTCCTTGCATTTCCGCATTTCTCCAGACGGCATACAACCGATCGGAGTTTTTATGAAAGCGATCCACAGACCATTCAAACTGTACCCAGATTAGGATTAGAATGGAGGCGGCCATGCCGATTCCCAGGCCAGCTACATGGATGAAAGTGTAGCTTTTTTTTCGGCTTATGTTTCGCCAGGCGATGGTAAGGTAGTTTTTCCACATAAGTTTTGAGTAGTGCTTTACATTTTCATGGCCACTACCATGCCACGTATAACCTCTGAAACCAGCAAAAACACCCCGCTTTCGGATGATTACCTTTCACGATTCGGACAAATTTGATCGCTGCCGGGCAATTGACAAAATTCGCAATGATATTAATCGACTACCCATTCCTTTCAAATTCATTTTACTTCACCGCAGGTAAATATCCGATTTAATCTTTTGTTTTATGTGATTTTTTTTGGAGATTCCCTATTTATCAAATTCCTCCTATCATTACAACGCCTGAAATGCCAATCAAATTCTATGCACCCTTATGGGGCAATACCCTTCCCTTTGCCACCTTTTGTACAAATGTCAAAGAAGCCGGATATGATGGGGTAGAAATGGAACTGCCCCTGGAAAAGCCTGAAAAAGACAAATTGGTCCATATTTTGAAAGACCATCAACTGGAACTGATTGGTCAATATTACCAGTCTTTTGAAGTTGATCCGAAGGAAAATCTCCAAAGTTATGAGCAGTACCTCAGGCATTTGATGGCTGCTGACCCTGTGCTGATCAATTGTCAGACCGGAAAGGATTTTTTCGATTTTGAAGCCAACTCCCATCATTTTGAGTTGGCAAAGAAGATTTCCGCAACTTCCGGCATACCCATTACTCATGAAACGCACAGGGGAAAATGCCTTTACTCGGCACCAGTAGCGCAAATGTATTTTCAAAGGCATCCTGATCTGCGGATATGCCTGGACATTTCCCATTGGTGCAATGTGCACGAATCATTCCTGGAGGATCAAAGGGAGGCAGTTGAGCTGGCCATTTCCCGCACAGACCATATTCACAGCAGGGTAGGGCATCCTGAAGGCCCTCAGGTTAGTGATCCACGAGCCCCGGAGTGGTCTGAGGCCTTGCAGACACACCTGGAATGGTGGGATCGGGTAGTACACCGGCACCTAAAGGAGGAAAGCATCCTGAGGGTTACTACGGAATTCGGCCCCTTTCCTTATATGCCCAGCCTTGCCTACACCCAAATGCCTGTTGCCAGCCAATGGGATATCAATGTGTATATGCTGAACCTGCTCAAACAGCGCTATACGAATTGATAGTGATTGGGATTGGGGATATTGATGCCTTCCCAAAGGTACATTTTCCAGTCTGAATTCCCCATTTTGACCTGTGGTAGTGCCCACCAATTCCTCCAGGCCTTCGTTTGCCAATAGTACGGTGACTCCTGTAAGTGGGTATTTGCCATCGGTGTCGATGACCTGGCCACGAATGGTTTGGGAGATATTTTCCTGGGCCTGAAGGGAAAAAACCATCATAGAAGCCAGGCAAATCAGGTAGGGTTTAATCATGTCCGTATGTATTAACATGGCGTGGGTAAATTTGTAGACAGGGAGTTATCCTGGCTATGGCCTGTTTTTGCTTAATTTTTCGGTATTTGTTAGCATCAATCTATAAATAAATATTTGGTTATTGTTCGGCTGATATTAATAATTCTCATTCGGGTTTTTGACAAAATCAATACATGGAATGAACCAGCATGATCGCTTTCAATTATTGCCCTTTTGATTTGATCCGGTTTAGTTTTGTACTTACATCTTTTGACCGTATTTTGTGCCTTCAATAAATTCAATGACAACCAAATGACAAATTCCTTCCGATTGAACGAAGTACTACGAAGTATCTTCGTGGATAATAAAATTAAAGCCACACTTTCAACCCTTATCTTAATTGCTTTTCTTTCATCCTGTGGAAAAGAGGAAATCAAGATTACTGAAGTGGACTTTGAAGAGGAGGAATTTGCCGGATTTGTTGAGGCTGGCTTTCCTTTTATTACTACCTCAGTAGATGCCAGAGAGCTGGGGGAAGGGTTTCCGGAAAATAATATTTCTGCCAGGGTCCTTGCTTTGCAATTGGGGAATGAGGCTTATGCCTGCTTTGACACCGATATGTTGCGTTGGACTGTGGCCTGGACCGGGGATTTTATGCCCATGGTGACCATGGCTCAGGTATCCTATGATGATTTTTATAATAAGGGCAATCAACTCCCTACCATTGGAGGCGAACCGAAAATTGCTACTGGGACCTATCCGGGTTGGTCAGCCGGTAATCCCCTGCTTACCGATCCCAGAAAACCTTCCCCCCACCCCCAAAGCCCTCCCTGGGGACCGGTTTCTCCGGAAATGGCTCGGTGGAATGGCATGTATACATTTGGAGACAAGGTGGTATTGTCCTATCAGGTAGGTGCTACTGAAATCATGGAACTCCCAGGTAGCCTATCCCTGGATGGCAACAGCTTTTTTACCAGATCTTTTGCAGTGGCCCCTTCCGCAGAAAAATTATTCCTGTCCGCTGCTGAGGTAAGCAATGGCACCCGTACTGAAGTAAAGGATGACAGGGTTTTGGTTTATCAGGGAGAATCCGAAGAGAATGTCACGGCTTTGGCCCTGGCTCCGGGAACAAGTGGGGTAAAGCTACTTGTGGAAGAAAACAGGTATTTATTGGTAGAAGTGGAACCCCGGCAGCAAGAACTGGAATTTGGCTTACTGATCTGGAAGGGTCAGGCTGCTGAAATCCCTGCTTTTGAAAGGGCTGTGCAGGATTTTGAGGTAGATATACCCGATGTAAGTCAGGGTGGCAAGCCTTATTGGACAGAAGAAATACTCACAAAAGGTAAGATTTCTCCGGATACCGCGGCCTTCGTTACTGATCGGCTTACCCTACCTGTGCCCAACCCCTGGAAGAGAAACGTCAGGTTGGTAGACATGAGTTTTATGGGAGAAGAAAAAGCGGCTATTGTAACTTTTGAAGGAGATGTGTGGCTATTGGATGGCATAGATGAAAGCCTGGACAGGCTTTCATGGACACGCTTTGCGTCGGGATTATATGAGCCACAGAGCATAGAAGTGGTTGATGGAGATATCTATGTTTATGGAAAAGACGGCATTACCCGTCTGCACGACCTCAATGAAGATGGCGTGGCGGACTATTATGAAAATTTTTCTAATTTGATGGCTCAATCCATAGAGACCAGGGAATGGGCGAGTGACATGGTGGCGGCTCCTGAGGGTGGATTTTATGTGGCTAAATTTGGAGCGCTGGACATGGGCCCGGAAACTTCCTCTCCCAAGTCCCTGATGGGCTTCAGATCGGCTTCGCACCACGATGGGTCAATCCTTAAGGTTTCGGCTGACGGCCGCAGCATCAGTACCTTTGCCAGTGGTTTCAGGGGCCCCTACCTGGGGATTCACCCGGAGAAAGGCTGGCTCACCGGCTCCGATCAACAAGGTCATTACATGCCTTCCACTCCGGTAATGTTGATTAGGAAGGACGATTATTTCGGAGTGCCAGCCACTGCCCACCGGGACCCTGTTCCGGAAGTTACCCCACCCATTACCTGGATACCCCATAATCAGGACCGGTCCGGAGTTAGCCAGGTCTGGGTGACAAGCGATCAGATGGGGCCGCTCAATGATCAAATGATCCACCTTTCCTATGGCAGACCAGGCTTGTTTCTGGTAAAAGTTGACAGTGCCAGCCAGGTGGTTCAGGGAGGAGCTTCCGTAATTCCAGGTACCTATCCTGCACCAACCATGAAAGCAGCGGTCAATCCGGGTGATGGCCTGGTATACATCACAGGTTTTTCCTTATGGGGTCACAATTCAGAAACCCTTAGTGCTTTGTTGCGGCTCCGGTATACTGGTAAAGAAAGTTTACTTCCCGTTGATTATAAGGTCAGGGATGGGGGGCTGATTCTGAGATTTGAACAGGAGCTGGATGAAGCTGTAGTCACTGATCTGGCCAATTATCAGGTGAAAAGGTGGAATTACCTGCGAACCGAAAAATACGGTTCCGGGCATTATAAGTTGGATGGTTCTGTGGGAGAGGAAAACCTTCCGGTTCTGGATGTTTTTTTATCGGATGATAAAAAGGCTGTTTTCCTTTCTGTTCCTCAAATAACCGAAGTGATGCAAATGGAAGTGGCCTATGATTTGGCTACGGCAGAAGGCAATAGCTGGTCGGATAAGGTTTGGATGACGGTCAATGAAGTGCAGCTGCCCAACTTGATAGCAGAAGGATTCAGTAGTATCCATCAGGATGATCTGAATAAGGAATTCGACCCCTCATCTGTAGCGAGCAATGATGAAGCCGCTCCGGATGCGGTCAAGGGCAAGGAGCTTTTTATGAACTATGGCTGCATCGCCTGTCATGCCATAGATGATAATAATGAAGGAAAAATAGGCCCGGGGGTAAAAGGTCTTTATGGGTCAGAGCGCGAGTTTAAAGATGGAAGTTCGGCCATAGCCGATGAGGCCTACCTGAAAGAATCTATCATCGACCCGGGTGCCAAAGTGGTCAAGGGCAGGGAAGGGGAGATGCCTTCTTTTTTGGGTGTATTATCGGAAAATGACATCGATTCCATTATATTGTATTTTAAAACATTAGAAAATTAAAGTATCTTACCGAAAAATCCGGTAAGATGAACTATATCACATGTACACTATTTGTACTGGTTTTGTTTCCCGCCTGCCAGCAGCGGGAACGAAGTACAGGTAATGAAGAAACTTCACAAAAGTCTGAGCTGATTCAGGTTAACCTGAGAAATCAAGTCCGAATCAATAACGAGAATATGGCCTGGGAATCCAGGGAATTTCAGGAATCCTGGGAACCTTCAAAAACGGCTTTTATTATCACAGACATGTGGGATGAGCACTGGTGCGAAAGTGCGACCCAAAGGGTAGGCGAATTAGCCCCCAAAATGAATGAAACCATTGAGTCAGCCAGGGAAATGGGAGTGACGATTATTCATGCTCCCAGCGGAACCATGGATTTTTATGCCGGTGCTTCCCAGCGAAAGGCGGCTCAAGCGGTAGCTTACCATGCAGCACCTGAAGCTTTCCCAATAAATGACTGGTGCTACCTGGATCCGGATAATGAAGCTCCCCTGCCCATTGATGACAGTGACGGTGGTTGTGATCAGCCTTGCTCCAACGGAGAGCCCTGTGAGGAAAGGACCGCCTGGACCCGGCAAACTCCTGAAATTCGGATTGTCGAAGGGGATTTTATATCGGATCAGGGTCAGGAAATCTTCAATATCATTCAATCCGGGGAAATAGACAATATCGTCGTCATGGGGGTACATTTAAACATGTGTGTGCTGGGCAGGCCTTTCGCCATCCGTCAGATGGCCAATCTGAACAAGAATGTTGTTTTGATGCGAGACATGACCGACACCATGTATAATCCGGAAATGCCTCCTCATGTGAGCCATTTTGAAGGCACCGACCTGGTGGTAGGGCATGTGGAAAAGTACTGGGCACCTACCATGCTCAGTACGGATTTTACAGGAAAGCCCGCCTTTAAATTTGCATCAGAACTCCGTTCAGAATGACGTAATGACTAAAATCCTTTGCCATAGGGGTAGGAGATAGGTTAATCCACCTGGTCTTAAGTTTCGGTTATTTTTTTATTAAATAGCAAGCGATTTTTTCGCCTAATGTTGATTAACTGATAACCCGGTTTTTTCCATGATTAATGATTCATTTGTGAGATTTGCAGCTCAAATCAACTGAATCAAAAATGATAAAAAAATTACTCTTACCAGGCCTGTTGTGCCTGTTTTTTAGCGGGTTGGCCACTGCACAACAAAAGATTGAAGGAGTGGTATATGATGATGGAGAACAACCACTGATAGGTGCTGCTATTACGGCAAAAGGCTCCACATCTGGCACCATCACAGATATTGATGGTAAATTCAGTTTTGTTCTCCCGGAGAAGCAAAACCAGATTTTGGTGTCCTATGTCGGATTTATTCCTCAGGAAATATCGATTGAGAACCGGAGTTACCTCGAGATCAGGTTACAGGTAGACGACCTTTTTCTGGATGAATTTATTGTTACCGGATATACCTCCCAAAAGAGGAGAGATGTCACAGGTGCGGTATCTACCATTGATATTGAAGAAATAGCCAATATCCCTGCAGCAGGGATTGACGGCATGATTCAGGGGCGCGCTCCCGGAGTAAATGTGGTATCTGATAACGCCCCGGGTGGAGGGGTAGCGATCCGGGTTAGGGGATTCAGTACCATCAGAAACAATGATCCCCTGTATGTGATAGACGGGGTGCCCACTACATCCGGAATCAATATGATCAACCCCAATGATATTGCAACTTTTCAGGTTCTTAAGGACGCTGCTGCTGCATCCATTTACGGGTCCAGGGCTGCCAATGGGGTGGTTATTATCACCACCAAAAGAGGCAGAACAGAAGAAACAAAAATGAATTTTAATAGCTATGCGGGAATACAAACTGCTTTTAACCTTCCACGCATGCTCAATGCTGCTGATTATGGAAACCTGCTGTGGGAAGCCACCATCAATGATGGAGGGCAGCCTGCCAGCGACATTTACGGATCAGGCCCGGAACCGGTTATTCCCAGCTGGATTGATCAGGCAGAAACGATTCCATCCGGTGATGTGGATTGGGTGAGTGAAATATTCAGACCAGCCTTGATTCAATCCTACAACCTGGATTTTTCCAAAAACACAACGGATGCCAATCATTTTCTTTCTTTCAATTATTTCGATCAGGAAGGATTGATCAAACATACCGGCTTCAAGCGATTTGCTGCAAGATTCAATTCGGAGTTCAAGGTATTTGACTGGCTGACCATTGGCGAGAATGTTACGGCAGCCTATACCTGGAATACCGATGTGACCACCAATGCGGCCCTGGGCAGCGTGGTATATGATGCCTATCGCTTCCCTTCTATTTCTCCTGTTTATGATATCGATGGGAATTTTGCCGGATCTGCTACCAGCGACACCCAAAATCCATTAGGAAGGCTACACAGAAACAAAGACAATGTAAGAAAAAACCTCAAGTTATTTGGTAATGTATATGCCAATCTGGCATTGGCAGAAGGCCTGGAACTGAAAACCAACATGGGGATAAACTTTGAAAATAACAACTACAGAAGGTTTAATCCCAGTTTTGAAGAAATTTATACTCAAAGGGTGTTGAGTGATCTCCTTACAACAAACCAATATCAGTATGAATGGGTTTGGTCCAACACCCTTAATTACAACCGCAGCTTTGGACAGCATCAGTTAGGGGTCTTGGCAGGTATAGAAGCGATTTCTTTTTACCAGGAAGGCTTTTCTGCCAGTCGTTTCGGATTTCCCTACGATGATCCAAACTTCAGGTATCTGGATGCCGGCGATGGATCTGACCAGCGAAATTCCGGATCAGCATCAGACTGGTCCTTGTTTTCCTATCTGGCCAAAGCGGATTACGCCTATGCTGACAAATACCTGGCTTCCCTTACGATGAGGAGGGATGGAAGCTCCAAACTGGCCAATAACCGATGGGGCAGCTTCCCTGCTTTTTCTGTTGGATGGAGGATCTCAGGAGAGGAATTCTTTAATGTGGCCAAGGTCGATGACCTGAAATTAAGGTTGGGCTGGGGTGAAACCGGTAACCAGGATATTCCCCCTTATTCTACTTTTTCCAGTTTCAGGAGTTACCCCAATTACTCTAATTATCCCACCTCCGGCTCACAAAACAATGTAGCTTTGGGCTTAACGGAAACCAGGAACGGCAATCCAAACCTGAGATGGGAAACCACTACCCAAACCAATTTGGGTGTAGATGCCAGCCTCTTCAATAGTCGCCTGGGTCTGAATCTGGATTATTTTGTCAAAAAAACCAGTGACATGCTTATCGAAAGGCCCCTCACACCCCTTTTGGGAGGATCAAATATTTCCAGCTGGGATAATGCCGGAGAAATGCAAAATAGAGGAATAGAATTAAGCGTGCAGTACTTTGGTAAACCGGAAGGGGATTTTACGTATTCTCTGGGGTTGAACCTTACTGCGCTTAGGAATGAGCTGACTGCTTTACCCGATGAGGTAGATTATATTGCGCTTCCCAGCTCCCTGTTGCATACCGTTAACTTTGGCCAGGAGGTCACCAGGTCTGCGATAGGCCAGCCAATCGCTTCTTTCTATGGCTTTGAATCGGTGGGTATTTTTACCAGTCAGGAAGAAATCGCCGCCCACGCCACACAGGCAGAAGCTCAGCCGGGAGACCTGAAGTTCAGGGATATCAATAATGATGGCCTGATCGATAACCAGGACCGAACGTTTATAGGAAACCCACACCCAGACCTGACCATGGGTTTGAATTTTTCGGGTAATTACAAGCAGTTTGACGCAGCTTTCTTTTTCTTTGGAAGTTTTGGGAATGAAACATATGATTTGACCAGGTATTATCTGGATTTTTTCAACCTGAGTGCTTACAACAAACATGAGCGGGTATTGGAAGCCTGGCGCCCGGACAATACAACATCCACCATACCCAGGCTGTCTTTAAATGACAGAAATAATAACATACGGCCAAGTTCTTACTTTATTTCCGACGGTTCTTTTCTGAGGCTGCGAAACATGCAGGTTGGCTACACCTTACCGGAGCCGGTATTGGATAAATTGAAGCTGACTAAACTTAGGGTTTACCTACAGGCTCAAAACCTTTTTACCATAACCGGATACGAGGGATTGGATCCTGAAATCGGTTTGCAGAACTACAATTCTGAATTGAGAAACCTGGACATAGGTGTGGATAGAGGGATTTACCCACCCAATCGGAATTTTACTCTGGGTGTGAATTTAACTTTATAAAATGCGCCATAAAAACGAATTAACGGGAAGAAATTTCCAAATAATAACATTACTACCTGAAAATTAAGCAAATGTCTTATGAAAAATAATGTATATATTTTAGGTTTTATATCCTGCTTTTTGTGGGGTTCCTGTTCAGATGCCTTTCTTGACGAAGAGCCGGTTGGCGAGATTTCTCCAAATCAGATTCTTCTCAACGAAAACCTGGAAGGTGCCATTATCTCGGCTTACAGTATCCTCAATGGGCAAATGGATAATGCTTCAAGTGCCTTTAATTCTCCTGCATCCAACTGGAATTTTGGAGATGTGGTTTCTGATGATGCCTATAAGGGTGGTGGAGGCACCGGTGACCAGAATCAAATTCACCAAATGGAGTTATTCCTGACTAACCCCACCATAAGAGATGTGGAAAGAAAGTGGCTGGCATTATATGAAGGCGTCAAACGCGCCAATCTTGCCATTCGGCTGATTCAGCAAAGCAGTGACATGGACCCTGAATTGGCACGGTCAAGACAGGCAGAGATGCGATTTCTGAGAGGTCATTTTTACTTTGAATTGAGGAAAATCTACAACAGAATACCATTTGTGGATGAATCTGCAGAAACCGCAGAAGCATACTATGTTTCCAATACCAGCTTAAGTAGTGAGGAATTATGGGATAAGATAATTGCTGACTTCAACCATGCTTTCGATATTTTACCAGATGCACAAAGCGATGCGGGACGACCCACCAAATGGGCTGCCAAAGCGTATTTGGCAAAGGTTTACCTTTTTCAGGAAAATTGGACAGCTGCCGAAAATGCCGCCGATGAGGTCATCAGCAGTGGTAAATATGCATTGATGCCCAATTTTTCAGATGTGTTTTTACCTGAGAACGACAACGGCCCGGAAATTATATTCGCTGTACAGCATGCGATCAACGACGGATCACCCAATAATTATAATGGATCCATAGGAGACCGTCTGATGGCTCCAGGTGGGCCTTTTTATCCGCAATACGGCTTTTTAAGACCCAGTCAAAATTTAGTCAATGCCTACAAAACCAATGAGGAAGGATTGCCCGTTACAGATAACCTTGTGCCTGGAGAAAACCAAGCCTTTGATCCTCGAATTGACCATACCCTGGCCAGGCCGGGAATTCCCTACCTGGACCTGGGGATCAATTACGAAGCTTCATGGGCAAGGGATTTATCTACTTATGGGCCTTATGGACCCAAAAAGCGAATGGTGTCAGCCAATTCTCCCCACCATTTGCAGATTTGGCCTTATGTGAATAGCCTTAATTATTATATTATTCGTTATGCAGATCTGCTCCTCTGGAAAGCAGAAGCGGCCATAAAAAACGGGAAGCTCGAAGAAGGAAGAACTTATATCAATAAAGTGAGGGAAAGGGCCCAGACAGGAAGTAGGGTGATGAACTTAGAAGAGACTTCCGAAGCTGACAATTACCTGATACAGGTGTATACCCTGCCATTTGCCGATCAAGATCAGGCGCTGGAGGCTTTACGCACCGAGAGAAGATTGGAGATGGCGCATGAAGGACACCGGTTTTTTGATTTGGTGCGGTGGGGATTGGCCGAGAAAGTGTTAAATGAATATTTTGATTTGGAAAAAACAAGAAGACCCCATTTGTCCGGAGCAAACTTTGTTTCAGGTAAAAATGAGTACTTTCCCATCCCCCAAAATCAAATTGACCTGGGTAGAGGGCTGATAACCCAAAACCCAAATTACCAATAAAATAGCAGCGTACTGTTTTTACCGTCAGTTTGTCAGTATAATTTTCCAGGACCTCTAAACTGCCTGAAAAAGAGCTGTCAAACTGACTTTTTCCATACAGTCATCTTTTCACGCCAAACGGATTGGCATGGGCTTTGAAAGTCGTATGTTAATGGTTAATAGTTGTTGTTTGATCGACAATTTGTAGTCCATTGAATGAATTTATTTGATGTTTTACTTAAAACTTACACGCCATGGAAAATGTAATCAGTAAAAACGGAAGGAAACAAAGTCCGGCATTCTTCGAGGACTTGCTGTCCAATGACCTGCTTAATTTAAACCGCAAGCATTGGAATACCGCTTATGTGCCTATGGTAAACATCCTGGAGACCAATGAGGAGTTTAGGATTCAGGTTGGATTGCCTGGTATGGAAAAGAAAGATATCAAGGTGGAACTCGATAATCAGGTGATTACCGTCAGTGGTAATATGGACCAGCAAAGGGATACTGAAGGTAACCAGTACGTTTTGAAAGAATTCAATTACCACTCCTTCAGTCGTTCATTTCAGATACCAGAAACAGTAGACACAGCAGGAATAGATGCCAGCTTTAATCAGGGAATGCTCACCTTGTTTTTACCTAAACGGGAAGAGGCCAGAAGGAAGCCTATAAAAATCATTGATATTTCCTGAACAGGATTGCCGGAAAATAGATTTTAAAACCTAAACGAATACCTATGAAAACATCTTATTTGGATTATTACAAAATGATTTTGGAAAAAGTGAGCTTTGACTACAGTTTATTAAAAAAAGAGTTGACCAAAGCCAACCAGATCCTGACGAAAGACGAAAAATCCAAATTGAGAAAATGGATGTTGCAGAATGGATTGTTCACCGAGGTTGCCGGAGATAACCACAGGCTAAATATGTCCTGATGGTTTCAAATTCCCATCACCTGAGATGACATGCAAATTAATTTTATAGAAGGCCCGTTTTTTGGGCCTTTTTCCATGTATGGGATGGGAATTGGAGTGAATTTTTAAACCCGGATGATGTATAAGGTTTTGTTATGAAGGCTGAAAATGCAGGAAAATCAGGCAGTTTGGAAACTAGCACCGCTATGGTGAAGTTGAAAACTGCAACGATTGACTGATTTTGAAGTAATTTCAGTTTGCAATAGAATTCCTAATTCATTTTCGGGTTAAATAGTAGCGGGACGCCCTTTTCCCTTTACCTGGTCTGAAAATGCATAAAAAATACCCTGATCAGGGTATTTTTAAGACCTGGGCTATATCTACCTTTGTTTCAGGTGATAAATAAACTTTTCAAAATGGATTTTTCCATTGCAAATGGTGGGTATTATTTCAGTGATTTTTTTACCCACTGTTTTATCCTTTCCTTACCAGTATACACGTTAAAACGATCTTTTTTCAAAAAGCCGATTAAAGTCATCTGCTTTTCTCTTGCCAGATCAACTGCCAGGCTGGTAGGCGCACCAAAGGCCACTAATAGTGGAATACCTGCTGTGACTGATTTCTGAACCATCTCAAAACTTACCCTTCCGGAGAGCAAAACCATCTTTCGCTGCTGAACCGGAATATGTTCCCTTAAGGCACCTCCGATTAACTTATCCAGAGCATTGTGTCTACCCACATCTTCTCTAATCAATTCCATTTTTCCGGCAGCATCATACAAAACCGCAGCATGTAATCCACCCGTGTATTTAAAGCCGGTCTGGTGTTCCTGTAGGGTCGAGGACAGGGCGATCAGGGTATCCGGTTCTACCTGCCATCCCGGGTCATCTGACAGGCTTGCAGCCTTACATTTGACCGCATCAATGGCTGTTTTTCCACATACTCCACAACTGGAATGGGTATAAAAATTTCTATCCAATCCCCAAAGGTCTATTTCCGGATTGGGAGCAAGCCGGACCAGCAAAACATTTCCTTTTTCTTCTTCCTTTACCTGCCGGCAATAGCGCATCAACAATATGTCTTTTTCCTTTCGGATAATCCCTTCTGAATGCAGAAAGCCGGTGGCCAGATCAAAATCATCACCCGGACTTCGCATGGTGACCAATAGGTCTTTTTTGTGCCAAACACCCGATTTTTCAAATTCCAACCGGATTTGCAGGGGCTCTTCCACAGCCATCAAATCCTGAATGGATGTTCCCTGCTCTTTTTCGTATTTAACTACCGGGCCATGTACTACCAAACTGCGGTTAACCATTGTGCTTACATTTTCTCCAAAAAGACTTCTATATATTTAGATGCCGGGCAGTGGCTTTCATCAGACTTATTGTTCAGGGCCACCAAAACATTGCCTTCGGGGAAATATACCGCCAGGCAACCTCTGCTGATATCGTAGGGCACTACCTGAAAACCTTCCAGAACCCTCCTTTCTCCTTCAAAAAGGCTGGTAATTTTTACGAGATCACCACTCTGGCAACCCATACTTTTCATGTCCTCCCGGTGCATCATGACCACTTCCCGGCTATTTTGTATGCCCCGGTACCGGTCATCATATCCATATACGGTAGTATTGAACTGATCATGGCTCCTGACTGTCATTAAAATAAAGGGGGTGGATGAAGTTTGTTTAACAGGCAGGGGATTAATGGTCAGGTGGGCTTTGTTATCCGGGGTATTGAATTTCCCTTCCCGGGCACCATTGGGCAGGTAAAAGCCACCGGGAATACGTACTTTCTTATTATAAGCTTCAAATCCGGGTATCACCGCTTCGATTTTTTCCCGAATCAGGTCATGGTTCTCCGCCATACCTTCCCAATCGCTGGTATTTTCTGCCCCCAAAACCTTTCTGGCCAAACCGCAGATAATACCTACCTCACTTTTAAGCAGGTTGGAGGCAGGCTCAAGGTCTCCGGAAGACATGCGGATGCGACCAGCAGTATCTTCTGTACTTACAAATTGGGCTCCATTGGCCGTAAGGTGCGCTTCGGTCCTTCCCAGACAGGGAAGAATAAGTGCTGTATCCCCATGTACCAGGTGACTTCGGTTTAATTTGGTAGATACCTGAACCGTAAGGGAACATTGCCTCATGCCTTCAAAAACCTTGTTCGTATCTGGTGCGGCAAGCACAAAATTGCCACCCATCCCAAAAAATACCCTGGCTTTACCGGTAGCCATGGCCTGCACAGCACCAACTGCAGGGACGCCATGATTTTTGGGTGGATCAAACTGAAAGGCTTTTCCCAGCTTGTCCAGAAAGGCATCTGGCATTTTCTCCCAAATGCCCATGGTCCGGTCTCCCTGTACATTGCTATGGCCCCTCACCGGCAGGGTTCCTGAGCCTTTTTTACCGATAGATCCTTTTACCAGTAAGATGTTGACAATTTCCCGGATGGTATTCTCTGCATTCCGGTGCTGGGTTATGCCCATGGCCCAGGCAATGATGATATTTTTATTTTCAGCAAGCATTTCCACAGCTTCCCTGACCTGGTCTTCAGCCAGGCCACTTTCGGTGATGAGCTCCTTTATGTCGCAGGCTTCCAGGTGCCGGATTAAGGCTTCATATCCACTGGTATGCTGCGCAATAAACTCATGATCAAAAATTTTGCCCTTGTTTTTCCTGTCTGCCTCCAGGAGTAAAATGAGCATGGCCTTGAGCAGGGGCAGGTCTCCATTGACTTTTACCTGCAGGTGCAGGTCATGCAAGGTCGTAGGTTTGCCCAGCCATTCCCAGGGTTTTTGGGGATTTCTAAACTGTATCAATCCGGTTTCCGGCAGGGGATTAATGGAAATGATCTTACCTCCGTTTTTCTTGAGTTGCTCCATGGCGGTAAGCATCCTGGGTGCATTGGTGCCCGGGTTTTGCCCCAATACCATTAGGAGATCTGCCTGCCGGATATCGTCCAGAATAACGGAGGCCTTGCCAATGCCCAGGGTTTCATTCAATGCCTTTCCGGAAGCTTCGTGACACATATTCGAACAATCGGGCAAGTTGTTGGTCCCAAACTGCCGGACAAAACACTGGAAGAGAAAGGCAGCTTCGTTACTGGTTCGGCCCGAGGTATAAAAAATGGCCTGATCCGGATGATCCAGTTCATGTAGTTTGTTTGCCACCAGGTCGAATGCGTCCTCCCAGGAAATGGGTTGGTAATGCGTTGCATTGGGCATCAGCACCATGGGCTGTGTGAGCCTGCCCTGCTTTTCCAGCCAGTGATCGGATTGCTGCATTAATGCATCAATGCTGTATTGTTGGAAAAAGGAGGCATCTATTTTTTTAGCAGCACTTTCCCAGGCGACTGCCTTGGCCCCATTTTCACAATATTCGGCAATTTTGGATACCTCCTCCGGGTCCGGGTCCGGCCAGGCACAACTCGGACAATCAAAGCCCTGGGGCTGGTTGATTTTAAATAGGGTTTTCACTCCTCTGCCCACATGTGTTTCCTCCCAGATAGCACGGGCTACGGATTGGATGGATCTGGGCCCGGCGGCAATTTGACCGGGAGGGCTAATTTTGACTTTCCTTTTTGGGTTCATGTATTTAAGGTCTTTTTGGCTTTTGACTGGAGCTGGTAGTGTTAAAGAAACGCAAACTTTCTAAAAATGCCATTGATAAACCTAAAAAAAATAATTCGGATAAATTTTTAGTCATTGGTTAAAGCCATAAACCAGTTGCAAAAGTTAGTAAATGGAACGGTAGTTTCAATTTTTGGAACATAAGTACTAGCAGGATATGAGATCAGATAGATAGCTTTAAGATTGGAAATAATGCTTCATTTTCTGTAGTAATTTCTTAAATTGGAATATAAATCATTGTTTGTCAGATGACTAGACTGATTTTTATATGGCTTTTTACATTTTCAACCTCAATGACCTCCTATGTCTTGTTGGCCCAGAACAATGACCTGATTTTTCAGCGGTTTTCTATTCAGGAAGGGTTGGCGCACAACAGCGTGCTCACGATTATCCAGGATCGTAGGGGATTTATTTGGATGGGTACTTACGATGGTCTGAACCGCTTCGATGGGTATCAGTTTAAAGAATACAACTTTGACTTTCAGGATTCCACTACCATAGCCCAAAATCTTATCATGAGTTTGCATGAGGACAGCAAAGGTCAAATTTGGGTAGGGACAGCAGGAGAGGGGCTTTGCATGTTGGATCCTCAAACTGATAAATTCACCAGATTTTCCACCACCTTTGAAGAAAACGGGGAAATTAAAATGGTACCTACTGTAACCACAATCCAGGAAGATTTAGATGGAAATATTTGGTTTGGTACAATAAACGGTTTATTTAGGTTAGAACCGGATACTAAAACTCCTATTCAAATTTCTTTGGGCCCAGATATGCCTATAATAAACAGTCTAACCTTAGATACTTCGGGAAATCTGTGGGTAGGAACCTATGATGGCTTATACAAAATTCCTTTTGATGACAATTCCTCTCATTTTCAATGGAAACATGACCCGAAGAATCCCGGAAGTATAGCCAGTGACAATGTAATGTCTGTTTTTGAAGATCACCGGGGGACATTTTGGATTGGATACATTGGCGGAATGGATAGTTTGGACCGAAATACCGGAGATTTTATTCATTTCAGACATAATCCTGATGAGCTCAATTCCCTAAGCACCGACATTCTCAATACCAAAGCCATCACTGAGGACAAATGGGGTAATTTATGGATTGGCACCACCAATGGGCTCAATAAATTGAACAAAGAAAGAACCGTTTTTACGCGCTATCATTCCGACCCCAATAATCCCCATTCCATAGGAAGTGACGATATTCATGCTGTGCTACTCGACAATATGGGGAACCTGTGGTTGGGAACCGTCAATGGAGGGGTTAGCTTATCCAATCTTCAACCAAGGGCATTTTACCTGCTTCAAAACGAACCGGATAATCCCCATTCTTTAAGCAGCAATATGGTCAGAGCGATTTTTGAGGATAAGGATGAAATGCTGTGGATTGGTACGGAGGGAGGGGGACTGAATAAATTTGACCGAAAAAATGGGACATTCACTCATTTTAGGCACGATCCCGATAATCCAAAAAGTTTGCTCAATGATCTTGTAAGTGCTGTTTTGGAAGACAGCAGAGGTGATTTCTGGATCGGTTATGGTGGAAATAATTTTTTTGTCAATAACGGAGGGGTGAGCCGAATTGATAGTGCCACAAATACTTTTATCCACTACGACATACAAGCCTCAAAAAATTCTGGAGCAGGGGATAGGGATGTGGTGACTATTTTTGAAGACAAAAGTGGAACCATCTGGCTTATTACACAAAACGGGCTTAAAAGATTTTCAGCGGAGACGGATTCCTGGGATCATTTTTTACATAGTACCTCAAATCCGGAGGGGATCAGTGATTTTTGGTGTTATGCCATTTTTGAAGACAGTAGGGATGATTTATGGATTGGAACCGGAGCAAAGGCTTTGAATAAAATGGATGCGAGGAGGGAAGGAATCTTCAAACATTACACTGCTGATTCCGATGATCCTAATAGTTTAAGCAGTCATTCGATCAGGCATATAGTTGAGGACAAAGAAGGGTATGTTTGGTTTGCCACCAGTGGGGGAGGATTATGTCGCTACGATCCAAAGACCGAATATTTCACTCCCTATACCACAAAGGATGGGCTTCCCAGTAATACGATCAACCGGATAGAAATAGACGAGGCAGGTAAATTTTGGATGAGTACCAATAAAGGAATATGCCGTTTTGATCCAGTCAGTAAAGAGGTGCAAAGTTTTGATCTGGGTTATGGATCACTGAAACACCACTTTACAACCGGCTATTTTAACGCAGGTTCGAGCACCAAAGGGAAGGACGGCACCTTGTATTTTGGTGGAAGTGACGGGGTGGTGTATTTTCATCCCGGGAAAATCAAGGCTGCACCAAATCCTGCACCTGTAGTGCTGACTAAATTCAATATTTTTGACAAGGAAGTACCCAAATGGAACGAGTCAACGGCCATTACCCTGCCATACCATCAAAATTTCATTTCCATGGAATTTGCGGCTTTGAGTTTCGTCAATGCCCATAACAATAATTATGCGTATTATTTGGAAAATTTTGACCAGGATTGGATCCATTCCGATGACAGGAGATTTGTCAGTTACACCAATCTAAGTCCCGGAGAATATGTTTTCAAGGTTAAAGCTTCCAATTATGACGGCGTGTGGACTGAGACAGGAATCAATTTACCCATCACCATCCTCCCCCCATGGTGGCAGACCTGGTGGGCTTACTTGTTGTTTTTCACCCTGAGCGTATTGGTGCTGTATTGGATGAGACGGAGTATCATCTATTGGGAAAGACTTAATGCTGACCTCAGATTGCAGCGCATGGAGGCGGAAAAAATGCATGAACTGGACCAGGCGAAATCTGCATTTTTTGCCAATATCTCCCATGAGTTCCGAACCCCGCTTACTTTGATCTCAGGGACGGTGGATTCATTGAAAAAGAAGGAGGGGAAATCAAGCATCCGCACCCAGGCTTATGAGCTGATCGAAAGAAATGCGGCCAGGTTACTGAGTCTAATCCATCAGTTGCTGGACCTGTCCAAATTGGAATCAGGCAAGCTCAGGGTGGAGGTCAGGCCCGGGAATATCACGGATTTTCTAGAGCAGCTGACTGGCTCCTTCATTTCCCTGTTTGAAAGCAAACAAATTTACTTTCAGACTGAATGGCCGGAGGAAGATTTATTTGTTTATTTCGATGCTTCAAAATTAGAAATGATCTTTTCCAATCTACTATCTAATGCCTATAAATTTACAGCGGAAGGGGGTGAGGTCGAATTTTTGGCCAGGGTGGAATCAGAAGGGGCGAAGCATCTGAAATTAACGGTAGGGGTAAAAGATACCGGAATAGGAATCTCCAAAGACAAACTGGCCCATATATTTGAACGCTTTTATCAGGAAGAATCTTCCAAAACCAGAACCTACGAGGGAACCGGAATCGGCCTTTCCCTGGTGAAGGAACTTACCGAACTTATGGGCGGGGAGGTATCGGTAAAAAGTTCTCCGGGAAAAGGGACTGCTTTTAAAGTGGTCCTGCCTTTGAAAAGTGTAACTTCTGAGGACCAACTCCTAATTCAGGTACAGGACAAAAGTAATGGTTCCTATCACATGGAATTACCAAAGCATTTAGATAATAAATTCCAACCTGCGCCTGAAACAGCTGTTTCGGCCAAGCCCAAGGTTTTGCTTGTGGAGGATAATGTGGACCTGAGGAAGTTTATGCAGGTTAATTTGCAGGGGGATTACGCATTATCTGAAGCAGAGAATGGTGCCTTAGGATACGATATTGCCTTGGATACCATTCCTGACCTGATTGTAAGTGATGTGATGATGCCCGTAATGGATGGGATATGTTTATGCGACAAGCTAAAGCAAGAAGACAGGACCAGTCATATTCCAATTATCTTGTTAACGGCAAGGGCAGACATGGACAGCCGGCTGGAGGGTTTGGGCATAGGAGCGGATGATTATATAACCAAACCATTTAAAATGGAAGAGTTGCGGGCCAGGATTGACAATCTGCTGGAGTCAAGAAGGAAATTAAGGGAAAAATACAGCCATGCCATTTCCCTTGACCCCAAAGAAATCACGGTGACCTCTGTTGAGGAAAGGTTTGTCCGAAAGTTGTTGGAGATTATGGAAAAACACCATACTGATCCCACGTTTGACGTGGAGACATTGGGCAAGGAACTAGGCATGAGCCGAACCCATTTCTACCGCAAACTTAAAGCCATCATCAACCAACACCCTACTGAATTTATGCAGACTTTCAGGCTAAAAAAAGCAGTCTTACTTTTCAAAAACAACTATGGAAATATCAGCGAGGTGGCTTATAGTATTGGCTTTAATAGTCTAACGTATTTTACAAGGCTGTTTAAAAAATACCATGGGATGACCCCATCTGAATATATACAGCAAATTCCAGAAAATAAATTTTCAACCCAATCCAAACACCAAAACTATGAAAAAGGGAATGATTAAACTCAGTGTACTTTACCCAAACGGGGAAGGCAAAACATTTGATATGGATTACTATACCAATCAGCACCTGCCACTGGTTAGGCAATTACTTGGCGATGCCTGTAAAGGTGCTGATGTAGAGGCAGGCCTTTCAGGATTGGGGGCAGACAGCCCTTCTCCTTATGCCGCATGCGGGCATCTGTATTTTGAAACCATGGCTGAATTCCAGGAATCCATCAATGCCAATCTGGAACAGACCCTTGGTGATATCCCCAACTTCACCAATATTGAGCCTGTTGTTCAGGTCGGTGAGGTATTGATTTAAAAAATCAATAGGGTACCCTGCAGGAGTTTGGAGGGCACGCCTATTTTGTATCATTGAGCGATGTAATAACTATACCACTTGCAACCCCAACCATTTTTCCATTGAGGTAAAATCCCTGTCCTGGTGAAGTAACTGATGATCGTTTTCTATACAGAAAGTTACTATAATTAAATCAATTGTTTTTCTAATCGTTGCACCTTTTTTCCTTAAAGTCCGGTGATTTTCTGCCGCAATAATAGACAGTTGCGGGTTGCATAAACTAAAAAAGGGAATTTCTTTGAATACCTCTTTGGCTTTTCGGAAATGGGTCTCCTTTTGAAAGCCCTGTAAAACTTCAACTGCAATCAAATCTCCTGTAGCAATGATTTCATTGCCCAATAATTGGTATAATTTTTCAACGGGAAGATTGTCTTTCCCATTGAAAAAATCAATCCAAACCGAAGAGTCTACCAAAATCATTGGTCCAAACGCATTTGTTCGAGATCACCCTCCCATTTTAATTTACCTTTAAGGTCCTTGATCTTTTCCTGTTGATTCAAGGCGATGATTAATTTCAACCCGGCTTCCACGGTGGCTTTTTTGGTTTTATGGCCGGAGATTTTCATCGCTTTCTCCATCAATTTTTCCTCAATATCAATATTGGTCCTCATGATGTGTATAATTTATACAAAAATACACATTTCATTCATCAAATAAATGGTTTTTAGGAAGTTATTTTGATGGATATCTTTTTTCATTAGATATTGATTCATTTTAGAATCAAACAAATGGTACCATTTTATAAAAGGAATTGACCTTCAAATCAGACAAGTTTTAGACAAAAAAATTGAAGAGTAGAGATTAAGCTGATGTTCAAAATCCAGTTGAAATCTATGTTTGGGAAACAAAATGAATAGTAAAGCGTGCATTTTGGACCAGATTGATACATCCGTACTATCATCTGAAACATTTGTACTAACCCCTCTAGGCCATAGTTTAATAGATTCACCAGTAATTCTTTTACATGATATGAACCAATCTCTCATTTAAACTCAATCCAAATGGCCAATCAAACCACCGTTTCGCAGCATCCCATACCCACTAAGACATGGGAGAAAATAAAAAGAGCTTTAACCGGGGAGCTTCTATTGCCCGATTCCGGAAAGTATGATGAATCGAGGGCAATCTGGAATGGCATGATCGACCGGAAACCTGCCTGTATCATCCAATGTGTCGATGTCAAGGATGTAGTTGCTGCTGTCAATTTTGGCAGGAAGCATGAAATGTTAGTTGCTGTAAAAGGCGGGGGGCACAATGCGGCAGGTTTTGCCATGTGTGATGGGGGAATGGTCATAGACCTTTCCAAAATGAAAGGGATTGAGGTAGATACAACTACTAAAATAGCCATTGCCCAACCTGGCGTTTTATGGGGAGAATTTGATGCTGCAACCCAGGGTCATGGTCTGGCGGTGACCGGCGGGGCAGTATCCACCACCGGTATTGCAGGACTGACATTGGGAGGGGGAGTAGGCTGGTTGATGGGAAAATTCGGTGCCACCTGTGACAACCTGCTTTCCGCCCAACTCGTAACTGCTGATGGAGAGGTTTTACAGGTAAGCCCTGATGAAAACCCTGATCTCTATTGGGCTATCCGAGGGGGAGGGGGAAATTTTGGGATTGTGACTTCCTTCACTTATCAACTACATAAGCTCGGCCCTATCATTGGTGGAATGGTCCTGCATCCCATGGATAAAATTGAAGAAATGCTGAAGTTTTTCCGAAGTTTTACCGAAAATGCCCCGGATGAATTAACCACCTATGCTTTCACCATGACAAGTCCTGAAGGCATGCCTATGGCTGGCATGGCTTTGTGTTATTGCGGTCATGACCTGAATGAAGGAGAAAGGCTTATTGCTCCTCTGCGGGCGTTCGGCCCCCCATTAGTGGACATGATTGGTCCTATGCCTTATCTGCAGCAGCAGTCCATGCTCGACCCAACGGTGCCCCATGGACAATTCAGCTATTGGAAGGCCAATCAGCTCACTTCCTTAAGTGATGAGGCCATTTTGACCTTTAAAAATCAAATTTCATCGGTTACCTCTCCCCGGACCATGGTCCTCATTGAACACCACCATGGTGCCATCAACAAGGTTGCTCCGGATGCAACGGCCTTTAGACAAAGGGAGTCTCCATATGATTTTGTCATTATTTCCTTATGGAATCAACCCGAAGAAAATGATATCCATATTGGTTGGACCAGAAGTTTCTTTGCGGCCATGAAGCCTTTTTTCAGCAGTGGAGTTTATGTAAACGCCCTTCACAATGATGAAGGCAATGATAGGGTCCGGGCTGCGTATGGAGATAACTACGAAAAATTACGGCAAATAAAGCAAAAATACGATCCTGATAATTTCTTCAGATGGAACAACAACATTGTCCCCTAGCTAAAGTATTGGGCTATTCGTTTTATTTAAATTTTAAACACCATCCATATGAAAACTGTATTGATTACCGGAACAAGCAGGGGGATCGGAATGGAAACCGCTCTTGCCTTCGGCCGTGCAGGCCACAAGGTTTTTGCAAGCATGCGAAACCCGGAAAAAGCTGTTGATTTTAAACAACAAATCAAGGATGAATCCTTGTCCATCCACCTATATAAAATGGACGTGGATACGGATGAATCCGTAAAACACTGCATCCATGACTGATGAGCAATGGGTAGATTGGAATGCGCAGACGGATGAAGATTGGTACAATGCGGTGGAGTCCACTTTTGGGCTGAATTGCAGACCGGAGAAAATGGAGAAGTAAAGCGAGCCAGACCTTTGGGGTTTCCCGAACCCCGAAGGTCT
>Ga0008836_100156_pt1 | contig 64934 bp, 55 predicted proteins | sample HotLakConsUCCR28_FD_62214 | JGI IMG/M metagenome (GOLD analysis project Ga0008836, IMG submission 62214) | Hypersaline microbial mat communities from Hot Lake, Washington, USA - Hot Lake Consortium UCC-R28 (Hybrid Assembly) ... | reverse complement strand
CGCTGGAGGAAGGGGAGGCGGGTCTCGCCATCGGCGCCATGGTCAGCCATGCCCGCGCGCATCCGGCGCTGGCGCGGCTCGATCCCGATCTCGGCGAATTGATGCGCCGTTTCGGCTCGGCCCAGGTGCGCGCTTCCGGTACGGTCGGCGGCAATATCGCCAACGGCTCGCCGATCGGCGATCTCGCCCCGGCCATGATCGCCTGGGGGGCGAAGCTGCATCTGCGCAGCGCGCAGGGCACCCGCGCCATGCCGCTTGAGGATTATTTCATCGATTACGGCAAGCAGGACCGCCGCCCCGGCGAATTCGTCTGGAAGGTCGCGCTGCCGCCCTTGCCGCGCGATCACGCCTTTCGCTGCCTGAAGGTGTCGAAGCGCTTCGACGAGGATATCTCCGCCGTGATGGGCGCCTTCCGCATCGCCTGCGACGGGCGGCGCGTCAGTGCGGCGCGCATCGCCTATGGCGGCATGGCCGCGACGCCCAGACGCGCGGGCGCGGCGGAGGCTGCCCTGATCGGTGCCGATCTCGACGATCCGGCCACATGGCAGGCGGCCCGCGCGGCGCTTGCCGAGAATTACACCCCGATGGACGACCATCGCGCCAGCGCCGCTTATCGCGCCCGCGTCGCTCAAAACCTCCTGATCAAGGCGCTGCACGAGATCGCGGGGGAGGGCAGTGCGCAGACGCGTATCATCGACAATCGCGCTGCGGGGGCGCAGGCGGCGGAGTGAGGGCGGGCCTGCGGATGTGCCGGTTTGTCGGTACCGGGACGGCTGCCTTCGCGACCATTACACTGCCGCGCCGTCAGCGCCCGTGATGCCGGGCGCATCAACCGCCGTCATCACTGCGATGGCCCTGGGCAGGATGCGAAATTCCGCCGGGGTGTGCGCAAGAATTTCGCCATCTGCGTTGATCGGGCGGCGCCGGCGGGTCCGCACCTTGAAACGCGTACCGGATTCGGCGCGGATTTCCGGCACGGCCTGATGATCGCCGGTGCGCAGGGAAGGGGCGACCAGCGCCAGCTTCCAGGCGCCGCCGAGCTCGAGGCTATAGAGGTCGAGGGTGCTGTCGTCGATCTTCGCATTCTGCTCGATCGCCATGCCGCCCCCGTAGAAGAGCCCGTTCCCAACAGCGATCTGAAACGTGCGCACATCGACCGTTCCCGCCTGCGATTCGATCGTGGCGTGAAAGCTGCGCGCCCGGAACATCGCCGAAATGGCGGCAAAGACATAGCCGAGCTTGCCGAAGCGCTTCTTGATGCCCGATGACAATTGCATCGCAAGATCCGTCGAGAGGCCGATACTGGCGACATTGAAGAAGGGATGCCGTTGACCTCGCCAAGATCGATGCGCCGCTCGATGCCGTGCGCGATGATGTCCGTCGCCTGGTGCAGGTCCTCGGGAATGCCCAGCGTGCGGGCGAGGTCATTGGCCGTGCCGAGGGGAATGATGCCGAGCGGTACCTGCGCGGCGATGAGGCCGCGCGCTGCTGCGTTGATGGTTCCGTCACCCCCGCCCAGAACCACGAGATCGCAGATTTCCTTCTGGTCGATGATGAAGTCCGAAAGACGTGAGCGATCCGGGCAGTCGGCGATGCTGACGCTCAAATGACGATGCCGCCGCAACCTTGCGACGGCGTCATCCATCGTCTCGCCTGCATTCCCGCTGGTCCTGTTGCAAACGAACAGGACACGCCGTGATCGGTTTCGCATCGAGTCGTCATCAGATCCAGGGCGTTTGGCATTCGACATTTTGGTCACTCAGGAAGACGGTGCGTGCGGAGCTGCCGATTATGCAGTTCACATGAAATCTATCCGGACGCGCTACGTTCCAATGCGCGAGAAAAAACATGGAACCCGCAGTAGCGACCTGCCACGGTCAGTCCACGCCGCTATCTACCCTGCCAGACGCCGCAGAACCTCAGATTCGAGAAATTCGGCGAGATTGCTGGTGATGAAATCGATATGGGGGGCCTCGACCGCTTCCTGCTCGAAATCCTCGCGGAAAGGGTCGATCGTGGCCGGGATGACGAGGGTGGTGGTCATGCCGGTCTCGTGGGGCACGACGAGGTTCTTGGCGATATCCTCGAACATGGCCGCGCGCGCCGGATCAACGGCGTGACGCTCGAAGAACATCTCATAGGCGCGCCGGTCGGGCTTGGGGATGAAATCGGCGGCGACGATGTCGAAAACATCCTCGAAATGGTCGAGGATGCCGATCTTCGCTGCGACATTCTCGGCATGCTTGCGCGAGCCGTTGGTCAGGATCAGCCGCCGGCCCGGCAGCGCCTCGATCGCCTTGCCGAGCGCCGGGTTCAGATCAATGGCGGAATGGTCGATATCATGGGCGAAATCGAGAAAGGCGTACGGATCGACGCCATAGACATCCATGAGCGCCTTCAGCGTCGTGCCGTGCTGATGGTAGAAATATTTCTGCAAGGCGCGCGCCGACATCCCGTCGATCCCGAACAGATCCGCCACGAAGGCGGTGATGCGCGCATCCACCTGCGGCCAGATCCGCGCCTCGTGGGAATAGAGCGTGTTGTCGAGATCAAAGATCCAGGTATCGACATGCGCGAAGTCGCGGGCATCGGGGGCGGTAAAGTGGGCTTTCGGGTTCGTCGTGGCTTGCGGCGTATCTGACAAGGGGTGTTCCCGTAGAGGAAGTGTGGCGCCGGGAAGCCGGCTGGACTCCCAATATAGGGTTTGGGCGGGACGGATGCGAGCGCTGCTGTCACGCGCGCCCGGACAACAGCGCATCGACGGCATCCGGCAGGGCGTCGAAATGGGCGATGACGCGGTCGGGGCCGTATGTCTCCACGGGCTGGTCGGTATAACCGAAGGGCACGGCAATGACGGGGATCCGTGCGGATTGTGCGGTGGCGATGTCGGTATGCGAATCGCCGATCATCACCGCGCGGCGCGCATCGCCCTTCGCCATTGCGATAGTCTCCGTCAGATGGCGCGGATCGGGCTTGCAGAAGGCGAAGGTGTCGCGCCCGCAGATGGCGGCGAAGCGTTCGATGATGCCCAGCTGATCGAGCAGCAGGCGGGAATGGCTTTCCACCTTGTTGGTGCAAACGGCCAGGGTGAAGCCCGATCCGCTGAGGCTGTCCATGGCCGCGACCACGCCGGGGAAGAGCTGCGTCTCGTTGCAGATATTCTGCCGGTAGAGCGTCAGAAACTCCTGGAAGAGCAACTCATGCCGCTCGGGCGTCAGTTCGAGCCCCGCTGATTCGTAGCCGCGTGCGATCAGCGCCCGGGCGCCGGCCCCGATGAGCGACTTCGCGCGCGATACCGGCAGCGTGGGCAGGCCCTCCTGCGCCAGCAACGTGTTGAGCGTCGCCATCAGGTCGGGGGCGGTGTCGGCGAGGGTGCCGTCGAGATCGAACACGACGATGGGATTCATGGGGATTTCCGTCTGGTTGGCGCGGTGGGCGTGCGCATGCGGCTGCCTTCATAGACCAGCGTGCCGGTGCTGAACAGCGGGGATGAATGCGATCGCGCCTTGCCTTCCGAGCCGTCAGCGCAGGAGATCGAGCCGCGACAGCGTGAGCCGACACTGCCTACACAACTGCTCATTCCTGCCGCCGCGATAATAGCTCAACGCGATCACGGCCCCGTAGAGCGCCCAGGCCTTCGCGCGAAGCCAATCGCTGTCGCTCGGTTCCAGAACATCTCTGAACCTGCCTCTGGCCGAGGGCTCTACCCATGACCATGCCGCAGCATAGTCTGTCGCCGGATCCCCGACCGCCGACAGGCCCCAGTCGATGACGCCGGCCAGGTTTCCGTCAGCCGCGATCAGATTGTCAGCCTTTAGGTCACCATGCAGCCAGACGCCGGGAGCGTCATGCGTCAGGGACGCGGCATCTTCCCAGAGTGCGAGGGCGGCGGAGGCGTCGATCTCGTCCGACACCGTCTTGATTGCCGCAACGGTCCGGGCGGTCATATCCGCGAGCGGAACACCGCGCGAATTGTTGGATGGGCCTGCGACAGGTGCGCCGTCGGTCGTCACGGTGTGGAGGGCTTTGAGGAAATCCGCCAGGGTGATGGCGGCCCGATCCGCGTCGGCGATCGCTTCAGGCGTGGCCGTGTCCCCGTGAATCCAGTCGAATATACCGAATTCCCGATCGATCTCGGGGGCGACGTGGCCGCGATATCGCAAAGTCGGGATTTTCAAGGGGAGGCCATCGAGATGCGTAAGCCAGTCGAGCTCCTTCGATAACAGTGCGACAGCGCTTCGACGCCGTGGGACACGCAGAACCAGCTCGCTGCCGATCCGGAACATCGCGTTGTCGGTGCCCGAGGAATCGACGTGGAGCAGGGGCAGTGTCGCCCATTGCGGCGCATGCTCCGTCAAGAGCGCGTGGATATCGGCATCGGTTAGGGTGAGATCGTCAGGATGCATCACAGTTTCCGATCAAGATGGTTCTACGGTACCAATGTGACAACGATATTTCCCCGCTTCCGGGCCCGACCCCTTCATTCGAGCGGCGCGTGGCGTTCTCGGCAACCTGATCGGGCGCAGGACTTCGAAACGGGGCGCAACGGTGAGCGTCTTTACCTTTCGCTAACCATGATGTCGCAAGCTTGGGCCGATTTTCTTCATCCGATCCGCGAGCCGGAGACTGGCCCCATGTTCCGACGCATCCTCATCCGCGCGCTCGCTGCCGGCCTCTTGAGCGCCAGCGCCGCGCCCGTATTCGCCTCCGCCTTCGACTTCATGCCCGCCCCGCAGACAGATCTCAACCGGGTCTACCGCATCGACAAGGTCACCGGCGCGGTGTCGTCGTGCCAGTACGGGCTGAAGGAGGGGACTGTCGGCATCACCCTGTGTTTCGGCCCCGGGGAGGGCGCCAAGGCGCAGGATCCGGGCGAGTACGGGCTGATCGCATCGCGCCATGAGCGTGAGGGCGGTGTCTTTCGTGTGAACCACCGCACCGGCGAGATGAGCGTGTGCTACGTTTTCGAGGAGCAGGTCGTCTGCACCCCGCCCGAGACCGTGACCAAATCCGTTGCGGAAGGTGAGGGCGATACGCCGCAGGTGACCGGCTCCACGACAGACTGATTCGAGACGCCGCTTCAATCCGGCCCTTGCACCGCGCGCCATTTCGTTCGATACCGGGCCCCGTGATCCGGATCAGTAAAAGGGTGACGCTCAGTGAGTGCGGATGAACTGAAACGAATGGCTGCCGCGCGCGCCATAGATGTCGTCACCGACGGCATGAACCTGGGACTTGGCACGGGCTCGACGGCGCACCATTTCGTCGCACTTCTCGGCGAGAAGGTGCGTGGCGGCCTCAAGGTCACCGGCGTTCCCACCTCCGAAGCGACGCGTGCCCAGGCGCTGGCCGAGGGCATCCCGCTCACCACCCTCGACGAGACGCCGGGGCTCGATCTCACCGTGGACGGTGCCGACGAGCTGGACGCAACCCTGCGCCTGATCAAGGGCGGTGGTGGTGCCTTGTTGCGCGAGAAAATCGTTGCGGCGGCCTCCACGCGCATGATCGTGATCGCCGATGCGAGCAAAAAGGTGGAAACCCTCGGCCGCTTTGCACTTCCCATCGAGGTCAATCCGTTCGGGCTGGAAGCGACGCGCCGCGCCATCGCACATGTGCTGGAAACACATGGCTTGCCGACGACGCTGCGCCTTAGAACCGCCGCAAAAGACAAGGCATTCGTCACCGATGGTGGGCACTTCATCCTCGACGCGGAACTCGGTGCGATCGATGCGCCGGAGGCGCTGGCAAGCGCTCTCGTCGCAGTGCCCGGTGTCGTCGAACACGGTCTCTTCATCGGGCTTGCCACGGGCGCCGTCCTTGCCGGCGAGGACGGTCTGCTCGAACTCGGAACGATTTGAGGCGTCTTCGACGCTCTTGTCAGAACAAACGCATTCGCGGGAGAAACGTATCCATGAACCGCATCGCATTCTTCTTCGCTGTCCTCGCTCTCGCCCTGTCGCTTCAGGCGGGTCCGGCAGCTGCGCAGGACGAACCCAGTGCAAGCCATCTCGAAGTGGCGCGTGAAGTCGTCACCGGGTCAGGGATGGGGCGCACGTTCAACGAAATGGTCACGATGGCGCGACGCAGCGTGCGCGATCAGATGCCGTCCACCCCTCAGATGACCGAGATGCTCGATGAGGTCTTCGAGGAAATGGAAGAGGAGATGCGTCTCCAGCGTCGGGCCATGCTCAATCGTGCAGCACGCATCATGGCGCGGCGCCTGACCGAGGAGGAACTGAGCGAGATCGCGGCCTTCTTCAACAGCCCGGCGGGTGAACGCTATGTGGAACTCCAGCCCCTGTTCCTCGACGATATCTTCACCGCCATGGACGACTGGTCGGAGGAGATGTTCGAATATCTTTCAGTTCGCGTACAGGCCGAGATTTCCCGCCGCGAGTTGCAGTAAGCGCAGGCAGGACCTGAAGCCTGATGTAGAGGGGCAGCCATGAGCGAATTCGACGTAGATCTCTTCGTTATCGGAGCGGGTTCGGGTGGAGTGCGTGCTGCCCGGATTGCTGCGGGTTATGGCGCCAGAGTGATGATCGCGGAAGAGTTTCGCGTCGGCGGCACCTGCGTGATCCGCGGCTGCGTACCCAAGAAGCTGATGGTGCTCGCCTCGCGGTTCCGTGACGACTTCCATGATGCGGAGGGATTCGGCTGGAGCGTCGGCGAGACCTCCTTCGACTGGGGCTCCCTGATAGCGGCAAAGGATCGCGAGATTGACAGGCTGGAGCGCGCCTATCGCGCCAATCTGGAACGCTCGGGGGTCACCCTGGTCGAGAGCCGCGCGGTCGTGGAAGATGCGCATACGGTGCGCCTGCTCGCCACCGGCGAAACCTTGCGGGCCAAGCGGATCCTCGTCGCCGTCGGAGCGCGGCCCTCGATGCAGCCCGCCGTGCCGGGCATGGAATTCGCCATCACCTCGAACGAGGTCTTCGATTTGCCTGCGGCGCCGCGCAGCGTCCTCGTGATCGGTGGCGGCTATATCGCCGTGGAATTCGCCGGCATCTTCGCGGGTCTCGGTATTCCCACGACACTCGCCCATCGCGGCGACAAGCTCCTGCGCGGCTTCGACGAGGATGTCCGGACACGGCTGGGCGAGGCCTATGCGGCGCGTGGTATCGACCTCAAGCTGTCGGTTACGCCGCTGCGCCTGGAAAAGGGTGATGACGGGATTGCCGTGAGCTTTTCTGACGGCTCGCAGCAGACCTATGACCAAGTGATGCTTGCCACGGGGCGCACGCCCAACACGGAAGGCCTCGGCCTCGACAAGGCGGGTGTGGTGCTCGACGATGTCGGTGCGGTGGTGGTCGATGCCTATTCCCGCACGCTGATCCCCTCGATCTATGCCATCGGCGATGTCACCAACCGGGCGAACCTGACACCGGTCGCGATCCGGGAAGGGCATGCCCTCGCCGATACGGAATTCGGCGGCAAGGACGTGTTCGTCTCTCACGACCTGATTCCGACGGCGGTATTCTCCACCCCGGAAATCGGTACGATCGGTCTCACGGAGACAGCGGCGCGGCTGCAATATCCCAAGGTCGCGGTCTATCAGGCCGCCTTCCGCCCCATGCGTGCGACGTTATCCGGGCGTGAGGAGCGAGTCTTCATGAAGGTGCTCGTGGATGTGGCCAGCGACAAGGTCGTGGGCGTGCACCTGCTCGGCCCGGATTCCGGCGAGATGATCCAGCTCGCAGGGGTCGCGGTGACCATGGACGCCACCAAGGCCGATTTCGATCGCACCATCGCCGTGCACCCGAGCGCGGCGGAAGAGCTCGTGACCATGCGCGAGCCGTTTGCGGTCTACGAAGGTGCAGAAAACGCCGCCTGACGATCAGATCTCGCCGATCATGACGTCGGGCGCTTGTGGCTGCACTTCGCTGCGCCCGAAACTGCGCGGGCGCGTCGGCGCGGGTTCTAAGAACAGGATCGGCTGGCTTGCATCGCCGCGCTGGACGGTCGCGCCGTGATGCTGCGTCGCGCGATGCAGATCGATGCCCGCATCAAGTGCGACGGCGATGCCGGCGACGAGGACCAGCGCCGCGATGACCTGACAGCGAATGCAGAACCGTATCGTCATGAGCCTCGCGCCGCCTCGCGAATCAGTGCGATGTTTCCAAGATCGGGATGCATGGGGCGTTAGGCGAGGCCGTGGCGGCTTTCCGGCAAAAATAGGGCCCCGGGGCACTTGCGCAGGATTGTCGGCTCGGCCAGTCTCCGGCGGCATCAGCCGCGAGCCATCGGGAGCAAATCATGACCAAGGCGATCGTCACCGGCCATTCACGCGGCCTCGGGGAGAAGCTGACCGAAACGCTGCTGGCGCGCGGCGTCCCGGTTCTCGCCGTTTCGCGCCACGCCAATGTCGCCCTCGGCGAGCGCTACCCGGATCTTCTGACGCAGGTCGCGCTTGACCTGTCCGATACGCATGCGGGCCTATCCTGGATGGCCGGCGAGCAGCTTGCGGCGTTTCTCTCTGATGCGCAGTCACCGATTCTGATCAACAATGCCGGGATCGTCCAGCCGATCGGCCCCGCAGGCACGCTCGACAATGCGGTCATCGCGCAAGCCATGGCGCTGAACGTGACGGCCCCCATCAGCCTCGCCAACAGTTTCATCGCGATGACGGTCGAGGCGGCTGAGCGCCGGATCATGCATATTTCGAGCGGCGCCGGGCGCAACGCAATGCCGGGCTGGAGCGTCTACTGCGCCACGAAGGCGGCGCTCGACCATCATGCCCGCTGCGTCGTTGCCGATGCGCCGGCGGGTCTGCGAATCGAGAGCCTCGCGCCGGGTGTCATCGATACGGACATGCAGGGCGAGATCCGTGCGACCACGCCGGACCAGTTTACCAGCCGCGAGCGTTTCGTTGCGCTCAAGCAGGAGAACCAGCTGGCGGACCCGCAGATCTGCGCCGGGGCGATCATTGCGCATCTGCTCGGTAAGACGTTCGGCCGCGAGACGATCACCGATATCCGCCAGTTGGGCTGATTTCGCGGTCGGACAGGTTCAAGCCGCGCATGAGAATCGCCAGCCCGATGCCGAGATATGCGAGATTGCCCACGACCCACATGATCAGCCCGGCCAGCTGCTGGTCGGCCAGCGGCGCCAGACCCCAGGCCGTGGCGCCGTCCGCCTGGAACGGGTAAAGCAGATCGGGCGCGAAAGTCAGGATCACGCCCAGAAGTCCCGTATGCACCATGGTCAGGAAAACGTTCGCCGCGACTTTTCCGGGTTGCGATCGCGCCTGGCTGAAGATCACGAGAAACCAGGCCAGCGCGACGGTGACGAGCGTCCATGTCGCTGCGACATGGATCACCGGGTCGGTCAGCGTCGCGGCGTAGACCGGCGGCGCGTGCAGGAACCAGATCAGCCCGCCGTAAAGTGCCGTCATGATTCCGAGCGCGCGGGTCTGTCTGCACAGCCACGCGGCAAGCCGGCGCTCAAAGCAGGTGACTTCGCGCAGCAAGGTTGCAGCAATAGTTGCAGGAGCAACGATTGAAAGCAGTATGAATTGCAGCATATGCACTGATGCGAGTGTTGCTGCGAGCCGGCAAAGCGGCGATACCAGCGCCAGCGCCAGGATCGCGAATCCCGTCAGCGCGAGCGCGGAGGGCGGGCTGCGCTCCAGCCGCAACGCGCGCCCGTAGGCTCCCGCCATCAGCATGAGAGGGATCACGATGGCCGGGGCGAGGCTCCACTGCGTCATCCAGTTCTGCGGCGTCGCCGCCGGCAGGAAGGCAAGGCAGAGGGCCAGCAGGTCGGTGGTGTTTGCCGTCATCCTGGTCTCCCGGTTTCAATTCCCGCTCTCAGAAACATGGCGGCAGGATCATCAGCGGAAAGCCGACCCACAGCGTTGCCACGAGCCCGACCAGCGTCATCAGGAAGGCGAGCCAGAGCAGAAAGCGCTCCTGGCCGCCGCCGCCGCCACCGCCCGCCTTCGCAGAGCGGAATTGCTGGGGCGCAAGTGCCACCAAGGGGACGAGATGGCCGATCCAGGCAAACATCAGGATCATCGTCAGCTGGTTGAACCCGCCGAGGCTGCCATGGTTCCATCCGACTGCGCAACCGATGGCCTGGAGTGCATAGAGAAAGACGAAGGCGCTCGCCCATATGATGAGGCCCGCACTGGCCATCACGAGCTTGCCCCAGCCACCCGTTGCGAGATGTATCATCCGATCACCCACGGCAGAATGAAGATCGCGGCGAGTCCGATAAGGCCCGTCGCCGCCGTATAATCGGCCCAGAGCGAGAGAATGCGCAACTCCGCCATCCGCCGCGCCGCGACATAGCCGTATTGCCAGCGTGCCAGGGCGTAGCCGGCCATGATCGCGCTCACGAGCGCATGGAAGGCGATATAGCCCGCCAGCACGAGGGTCGTTGCGCCATAGGCATGTGCGGAGGCATCGGCCACGAGCGTTTTGATGCCGGCGAAGATGCCTATCGCTCCTGCGAGGCCGATCATACCGGCAATCGCGAGCGCGCGTGCAGGGCTTTCGTTGCGGCCTGTGGCGCGGATTGACCAGCGTGCAAAACCCGCCGGCAGGATCAGTGCGAGCGCCATCACCGCCGGCAGCACGAACCCGCCCGTGACGAGAGTCTCTGGCGGCCAGTTCGGCGCGATCGTCCACAGATAGAGATAGCCGAACAGCAACGAGGCGAAGAATGTCCCGTCCGCCCCGAGCGTGAAGGCCGTGGCCCACCAGCCGGGGCCGTGCCGTGCATGCGTCTGGATCTGCAGCCGCTTCTCCGCCTCAGATGGCGTGATCGGCGAAACATCGGTGCGCGTCCCCGTGGTCCAGGCCCAGCGCAGGATGAAATACAGCGCAATCATGAGACCGAGCGGGCTCAGCCAGTACAATCCGGCCAGGAAGGCGAGAAAGAACACTGCCATGCCGCATGCCGCGAAGAAGGGCTCATATCCGGGATTGGGCAGGATGATGACGTGGTCGGGCTCGCCCGTCAGTGGATCGACGGTAATGCTCTCCTGTTGCCCCGTCGAGGATTTCGGCAGAAGCCCTTGTCCGGCAGCGAGTCTTGCGCCCAGCTTGCTGTCGCGCCAGAGCGGATCGCGGTCGTCCACGCGGGGCAGGCTGGCATAGTTGTAGAGTTGCGGAGGTGTTGGCATCGCCCATTCCAGCGTGCTCGCACCCCATGGATTCTGCGGGGCGATGGCGCCGAGCCGGCGGTGCAGCGTCATATCCAGAACGAACAGGGCGATGCCGGTTGTCATGATGAAGCCGCCGATGCTCGAAATCAGGTTCGGCCAGTCCCAGCCGAGCCCGGATTCATAGACATAGACCCGGCGCGGCATCCCCATCAGTCCGGTCAGATGCATGATCAGGAAGGTCAGGTTGAAGCCGATGAAGATCAGCCAGAAGGCGAGGGTACCGATGGTCCGCGAGGGCATCCGCCCGGTCATCTGCGGATACCAGTAATAACACGCGGCGAAAAAGGGAAAGAGGAAGCCGCCAAACAACACATAATGCAGGTGGGCTACCACGAAATGGGTGTCGTGGACCTGCCAGTTGAACGGTACCAGCGCCAGCATAACACCCGTCAACCCGCCCATCACGAATATGACGAGGAAACCGAAGAGATAGAGCATCGGCAGATCGTAGCGCGGTCGCCCGCTATACAGGGTCGCAATCCAGGCGAAGAACTGCACGGCGGTGGGCACGGCCACCAGCATGCTCGCGACAGAGAAGAAGGCCTGGGCCAGATGCGGAATACCGACCGTGAACATGTGGTGGACCCACAGTCCGAAGCTGATGAAGCCCGTGGCGATGACGCTCGCCACGATCCAGGTATAGCCGACCAGCGGGCGTCCGGCGAAAACGGGTATCAGCGTCGAGACCACGCCCGCCGCGGGCAGGAAAATGATGTAGACCTCCGGGTGCCCGAACATCCAGAAGAGATGCTGCCACAACAGTGGATCGCCGCCGCGCGTCACGTCGAAGAAGGGCAGGCCGAAGGCGCGCTCCAGCTCAAGCAGGATGGAGCCGAGGATCAGCGGCGGGAAGCCGACGAGCATCATCAGGGCGGTGACGAGAAGATACCAGGCGATCAGCGGCATCTTCGCAAGCGTCATCCCCGCCGCGCGCACTTTCAAAATGGTGACGATGATCTCGACCGCCGCCGCCACGGCGGAGATCTCGACGAAGGTTATTCCGAGCAGCCAGATATCGGCATTGACGCCGGGTGTGAATTCCCGGCTCGAGAGTGGCGTATAGAGGAACCAGCCGCCATCCGGCGCCAGGCCGAGCACCATCCCGCCCAGAATGATCGTTCCGCCGAACAGGTAGCACCAATAGCCGAAGGCACTGAGCCGGGGATAGGCCAGATCGCGGGCTCCAAGCACCTTGGGCAGCATGTAGAGCGCGAAACCCTCGATCATCGGGATGGCGAACAGGAACATCATCACCGTGCCATGCATGGTGAAGACCTGATTATACGCCGCATGGCTCATGAAGGCGCTCTCGGAGGTCGCCAGCTGCGCACGGATCAGCATGGCCAGCATGCCGCCGAGGATGAAGAAGAAGAATGCCGTCGCCATGAATCGCTTGCCGACGATGGAATGGTTGACGGCGGCGAGGCGACCGATACCGGTCCAGGTCGCGAAGACCCGGCTGAAATGGCGATGGCGTTGGAGGGAACTCATCAGGGGTTGCTCGCTCATGGCGCATCACCCGTCCCGATTTCGAGCAGATAGGAGGCGATGGCGCCGATTTCAGCCGGATCGAGATGGCTGAAATCCTGCATGTGATTGCCGGGCTTGTGCGCTTGCGCGTCGGCGATCCAGCTTTGCAGATTGTCGAAATCGTTCTTCAGCGTGCCTGCTCCAAGGCTTTCACGATCGGCGATGTTGGCGAGATTGGGCCCTATTCCGGAGCCGCGCCGGGTGGCATCGCGGGAATGGCAGGTAATGCAATGCTGCGTAAAGGCTTCCCGTCCCGCCTGATGGCTGATGCTGCGCTCGCGACGCAGGCCGCTCACGGCATCACGCCAGGCTTCCTCGTCCTCATGGGCAATCATGACCAGGCCCATGCGTGCGTGTTGCGCGCCGCAGAATTCGGCGCATTGTCCGCGATAGATCCCCGGCTCCTCCGCGAAGACGCGCATCACGTTCGTGCGCCCCGGGATCGCGTCGATCTTGCCGCCCAGCCGCGGGATCCAGAAACCGTGTATGACGTCGGCGGACTCGACGTGGATATCGACCGGGCGCCCGGCGGGAACATGAATGACATTGGCACCATGGATCGTGCCGCCATCCTTCCCCGTGTACTGAACCTCCCACCACCATTGATGCCCGGTAAGGCTGATGGCGGGAACCTCGTCCTGCAAGGGCAGTGGCAGCATGGCGTGGCCTGCCCGCAGGCCGTAGGCGAGGAGGCCCGCGATTACCACAAAGGGCAAAACGAGCCCTCCCCAGATGATCAACTGGCGCGCAGGGCCAGCGCCGATCGGGCTTTTGCGCCGGTAGAAGGCATGCAGGGCGAGCGCGACCATTCCGACCGTGATCACCACCGAGCCCCAGAACATACCCCACCAGACCATGGCGATGGAACGCGCCGCCGGCCCGCCCGGATCAAGCATCGACATCGGCGCCGCCCCGGGCGGGGCGCCGAGATTCCGGGCCGGTGCGCTGATCGCCTCACTGAACGGGAGGGCCGAAAGGCACAGCACCAGAAAGGCTGCGACGAGGAAACCCCGGACCCGGCAGAGCCTTCGTGCGTTGATCTTGCAAGGGGCCAGTGAGGAGAACGCCATGGAACGCTTCGCCATTCCCGAAAAACTCGGCGCGACCAGCCATGTGGCCGTCAAGGGCCATCCCCTGCATCCGATGATGGTGACGTTTCCCATCGCATTCCTGTTTGGCGTCTTGGCTGCAGATCTCGCATATCTGTATTTCGAGGATGCGTTCTGGGCACGTGCGGGATTATGGCTGGTGGGCGCGGGAGCGGTGATGGGAACGCTGGCCGGGATCGCAGGCACGGTGGAGTTGCTCGCCGTGAAAGGCATCCGCCGCCGCGCCGCCGCCTGGAGCCACTTCATCGCAGCCGTGATGCTGCTTGCCGTGGCTTTCGCCAACTGGTTCTGGCGTATCGGCGATGCGGAAGCTGCGATCATGCCGGTGGGCCTCTTTCTGTCTGGTCTCGGTGCGTTTCTCGTGGCATTTGCCGGTTGGCTCGGCGGTGCGCTCGTCTTCGAACACCAGGTCGCCGTGGTTACCGATGACGGGGATTGATGCCCCCTATCCGGGTTTCGCCGTGACCAGCCAGATCACGACGGGTGCGAGGATGGCCGGGACGATGACGAGGCTGGCCAGGCGCCGCGCCGAATAGCGAAACCGGTCTCGAAACAGCACCCCGAGCAACCACCCGCACAAGACATGGAAGACGACCATCGCCGTGACGGCGACAAGTTTCCACATCAGCCAGGCGCCGTGCACCTGAGCCGTCCAGATCAACGCCGTTCCGGCCGTGACGGCAATCACGGCGGCAGGGGAGGTGATGCCCACATAGGTAAAGCGCGTCTTCGCCCGTAGATGGCGCAGCGCCACGCTGTCCTCGACGCGCGGATGTGCCGCCAGCAGCGACGGAAGGGCGAAAAGCCCCGCCACCCAGAGGGAGAGTGCGGCGATGTGTACGACTTTCAGCCAGATCATCAGCGTTTCCACGATCGTTCCCCACCCCAATCTGCCGCCATCCATGGGCGCAGTCACCAGACGAACCCTGGCGGTCAGCCACCAGATCGGGAGCCGGCGCTGAACTCCCGCAGCTTCTCATGCCGGCGCGCCGCCTGTGTCGGTGCCGGCAACTCCACGCCCGCATGCGCCACGATGATGCGCCCGCCGCGCCGGCGGCCTACGAAGCTGAACAGCCAGTTGATGGTGACCTGCAGGCGCCGCCGCAGATCCATCAGGAAGAAGACATGAACCAGGGCCCAGATCGCCCAGGCGATGAATCCGGAAAGGCGCATGCCCTTGATCTCGGCGATGGCCGAAAAGCGTCCGAGCGGAACCATCCAGCCATAATCGCGATAGTGGAACGGGCCGGGCGGGGGTGTAGCTGTGCGGCGGGCCTTGACCACATCGGCGGCATACCGGCCCTGTTGCTTGGCCAGCGCGGCCAAGCCGGGATGCGGCGTGCCGTCGGGCGCGTAACTCGCAGCCGCATCGCCGATGACGAAGATGTCGGGATGCCCGGGCACGGTCAGATCCTCACCGACCTTGATGCGCCCCTTGCCGTCGCTCTCGACGCAGAGCCATCCGGCAAGGTCGGGAACCTCGACGCCGGCTGTCCAGATCACCGTTCCCGCCGCGATACACTCACCGCCCGCGCGTACGCCGTCGGCATCGACATCCTCGACCATCGCGCCCGTGCGCAATTCGACACCCTTGCGATCCAGTGTCTTGCGGGCTCGGACGACCAGCTTTTCGTCCATTCCGCCGAGGATATCATCCATCGCCTCGACGATGATCACGCGGGCCCGGCTCGCATCGATGTTGCGATAATCGCGGGCGAGGGTGCGCGTCGCGAGTTCGCGGACGGAGACGGCGGCGCCGACGCCGTTGGGACCTCCGCCGACGACGACGAAGGTCATCAAGGTTGCGCGTGTCGCCTCGTCCTCGGCTATTTCCGCGCGTTCGAATGCGGTCAGGATCTGATGCCGCAGTCGGGTCGCGTCGCTCAGGGATTTCAGTGGAAAGACGTGGCGTGCGAAATGGTCGTTGCCGAAATAGCTGGTCTGCGCACCGGTTGCGAGAATGAGCTGGTCGAAGCCGATCGTCCCGTTCTCGGTCACGAGGTGCCCCGTTCCGCTGTCGATGGCGCGCACGCGATCCATGATCACGCGCCCGCCCGGATAGCGCGAGACGAGCGCGCGCGCGGGCGCGGCGATATCGGCATCCTGGAGGGTGGTGGTGGCAACCTGATAGAGCAGGGGCTGAAACAGATGGTGGTTGTGCTGGTCAATCAGGGTGAAGGGGAGGCCGGCCTTGCCAAGCCTGCGCGCGGCCTCGGGCCCGGCGAAGCCCGCGCCAACGACGACGATGCCGCCATTACCTGCAGTCTCATGCCGCCGGTCCTGTCCGTTGGATTGTCCGCGCCTCACGTTGCTCAAGGCCTCCTCGTCGGTGCTGCCGTGACCGTGCATGCTTGCGACAACGAGGGGGGCAGACGAGGGTTCCAGCCCGCTTCAGGCGGCTTCGCTGGCTCCGGTGATGATCTGGCGGGCCTGGGTGATGGTCAGGGGCTCGCCGAAGAGGTAACCCTGCGCGTGGTCGCAACCCAGCTGGGAGAGTTCGATGGCATCGGATTCGGTCTCGACCGCCTCCGCGACGATTTCGATACCGAGCTCCTGCCCCATCCGGATCAGTGATGAGAGCATCACCGAGCGCTGGCCGCCGGCACGTTCGCGCATGAAGGAGCGGTCGATGCGGATCATGTCGAATGGCAGGCGTTCGAGATAGGCGATGGCGCAGTAGCCCGCGCCGAACCGGTCGAGCGTCAGTCCTGCACCGAAATCCCGAAGCCGCACGAAGAGCTGCGCGGCATATTCCGGGTTCTCCATCACCATGCGCTCGGGGAATGCCAGGCGCAGGGAGCCCGGTGCGACGCGGGCGCGGGCGAGAACGTTCTTCACGTCCGCAATCAGGTCGTGGCGCATGCCGTGCTCGCCGAAGACGGGCGTGTTGACGAAGACGGGGGGATCGACATCCAGCGATGCCTGCCAGAAGCTGAGCTCTTCTGCGGCGCGCTCCATGGCGAAGGCGGAGAGCTCGGCGGCGATTCTGCTTTCCTCGGCAAGGGCGGCGAAGACGTCATCCGCAATGCGTCCGCGTTTAGGGTGGTCCCAGCGCAGAATGGCCTCGAATCCTGCGATGGTGCGGTCTTCGAGGCGGATGATCGGCTGGAACAGGGTGCGGATCTCGTTATTCTCGAGCGCCCGCGCCAGATCGGCGGCCAGAGTGAGATCCTGTGCGCGCACGCTGCGCAGGTTCGGGCGATAGATTTCCGTCCGGTCCCCGCCATTGCGCTTGGCCTGCGTCATGGCGAGATCGGCATTGTCGAGCATCACTTCCGGCTTGAGCGTCTGTGCATCGTGGAGGGCGATACCGATCGAGGCGGTGAAGAAGATTTCCCGATCAGCGAAAGTGACGGGTGTGGCGAGGCTGCGCGCGACGGCATCCGCGAAGCCGATGATCCGGTCGGGTTCGCTTTCGCTCATCAGGATCACGCCGAACTTGTCCCCGGAAATCCGGGCCAGCGTGTCCTGGGGGCGCAAAAGGCGCGACAGGCGCCGCGACAGGGTCAGCAGGATCGCATCTCCTGCGGAGAGCCCGGATTCTTCGTTCACCTCGCGAAAGCGGTCGATATCGATCACGATCACCGCCGGCGCCAGCCGTGAATCCTGCGATGCCAGGACAAGCGCCGCACGCAGGCGGTCCTCCAGCAGGCGGCGATTGGGCAGGCCGGTCAGATTGTCGTGGACGGCATCATGCAGCATGCGCTCCTGCGCCGTACGGGAATCGGTCACATCGGTGATGGTGCCGACGATGCGGATGACTTCGCCATCCGTGCCGATCACCGGTCGGGCCCGCAATCGCAGCCAGTGGAAGGCGCCCGAGCCGGAGCGAATGCGGAAGTCCTGGGAGATGCGCCCGCGCTTCTGCTCGATCACCGCGTCGAGCGCTGTGCGGATCCGGTCGCGGTCGAAGGGATGCGTCAGCTCAATCCAGTCGCTGATCGAGCCCTGCAGGGTGCCGCGTCCGAGGCCGAGTTGATCCTCCACTTCCGGGCTCACATGGACGCGGTCAGAGACGGTATCCCAGTCGAAGACGATGTCGCCTGCGCCTGACAGGGCGAGCGCGCGCCGCTCGGAATCACTCACCGCCCCCTGTGCGAAGGAGCCGCCTGAAAACGCATGCTGCATCACGGTGAAGCCGATCAGCATGACGATCAGAACGAGGCCGCCGATCAGGGCGGGGGAGACGAGATCACCGTCGAGATAACCCGTCACGGTGAAGCCCGCCGCCGCGACCCATGCGATGAGCAGGAGCCAGGTCGGGATCAGCATCACGGCACGGTCGTAGCCGAGCGTGGCCAGATGCACCACCAGCAGGAAGCCGATACCCGCCACCGCTGCGATCGAAACGCGTGCGACACCGGCGGCCACGGGTGGATCGATCACCGCCAGCCCGACAAGAGCGGCCAGGAAGGCCAGCCAGAACAGGGTGACGTAGCCGTAGCGGACATGCCAGCGATTAAGATTGAGATAGGCGAAGAGAAAGACGAGCAGGGTCGCTGCGAGGACGGCTTCCGCCGCGGCGCGATAAATCCGCTCAGCCGCCTCATCGACGGGGAAAACACGCTGGAAGAAGCCGAAATCAATGCCGGCATAGGCCAGCACCGCCCAGGCGAGAGCGGCGGCAGCGGGGAAGATCACCGCGCCCTTCACCACGAAGACGACGGTCAGGAACAGTGCCAGAAGACCGGCAATGCCGATGATGATTCCCTTGTAGAGTGTGAGCCCGTTGACCTTGTCGCGATAAGCATTGGGTTCCCAAAGATAGACCTGCGGGATCGTCGGCGTCCGGAGCTCGGCGACATAGGTGATCGTGGCGCCAGGGTCGATCGTGATCCGGAACACATCTGCCGCGGCACCGGAATCGCGATCGGGGCGGATGCCCTGACTCGCTGTGATCGCAGCAATGCGCGACGCGCCCAGGTCGGGCCACACCACACCTGAGCCAACGAGGCGGAAATGCGGTGCGACAAGAAGCCTTTCGAGCTGCTCATTCGTCTCGTTTGTGAGGGCGAAGACAATCCAGTCGGGCCGGGCTCCGGATTCTCGGGCTGTCACCGCGATCCGCCGTACGATGCCGTCACGTCCGGGCGCCGTCGAGATCTGGATGGTTTCACCATCCGAGCGGTAGTACTCGATCGCCGGCGTGAGATCGATCGCCAGCGTCCCGCGATCCACACGCACGGCATCAACCGCGAGGGCCACGCCGCTCCACCCCGTGATCATGGCGAGCACGGTGAGCGCGAGGAAGAGGCTGTGTCTGACGAAGCGCAACGCTACCTACTTTCGTCTGGACCCGTATCGGGATAGCCGCACGCCAGTCTTAGACAGCGCGGGATGTGAGGGCAAGCATGCACATGCCTGTTCATGCACAGGAATTGCCCGATAAGGCGCGGAAAAAGTGCCGACGATGCAGGTTGCACGCCTGGATCCACGTGGTCGCCTGCATGCAGGATGAGCAGCTGACTGCGATGCGCATGACCAGCTCGCTGCCGAACCGATTTTGCCGCACCCGGCTTTCAGCCTTTGAAGGACGAGCTTGCGGCTTTTTCATGGTGATGTGCGTCGCGCCCGTCAGCGCCCACCGGAGGCGAGGCCGACTTCGATCAGGTAGTTCCGGCCCGCGCGGGACGGCACGCGCAGATCATCCTCGCTGACGATGAAATTTGCCTGCGTCGAGCCCGATTCAAGTGTCGCCGAGGCACGCACGACGCGATCGATAAAAGTCTCGCTTCCGGTTCGGATGCGAATGCGGACGGGCGCCTCGTAGCGCCCAGGCGCTCCGCGGGGACCGAGCAGGACACGGCCCTCGACGCCGAGCTGGATCTGGTAATCTCCATCCGATGCCACGATACAATCGCGGGCCACATTGGCAATGGAGATCTGAGAACGCAGGTTGGTGTTCGTCTCCTGCGAGCCGGTGTAATTGCGGATTGCCGCGCCGCCGGGGATGATATCGACCTGCGGACAAGGAGCCTCTTCGAGCGCGAGCTCCATTGGCTCGGGAACCGTGGTCCCGCCGTAACGCACGATATTCGCGAGCGGGTTACCGCCACCCTCCGCATTGTCCGGGAGTGTGTTGCAGGCGCCGACGAACGAGGCCGCCATCAGGAGAGCGCCGATGCGCATGGAATTGCCGAGCATGGTGGTTTCCGCGTTTTGATCGAACCTCTCACCGTCACCCGACGGCAGGTACGCCTGCTTAACCCGTCTCACTGGATGCTGTCGAATCCTTGTGCGAATCCGTCGAGCGATACCGGGATGCCGATGCCTTCCTCCGGGGTCTGGAACACGATGAAGGTTGCTTCACCTCCCTCGCCGAGCTGCGTGATCAACGCTTCATCCATCACGACTTCGGCGACACAGCCGGTCGAGAGGCAGCGCACGAAGCCGGCCCGGCCTACATCCTCCTCGTCGATGAGCAGGCCGAGACCCGCCGGCAGCAGCACGCCGAGCGGTGCGACAACCCGCATCAGCATGCTTTCCCCATCGGCTGTCGGCAACACGATGACCAGCAGGGTCACGTTCGGGCGATCATCCGCTGCGACATTCTGGACGATGGCGCATTGCTCGGTGCTGGCGCCTGCCGGCGTTTCGCAACGTTTCTGCCAATCGCCGAAAACCTCACGTACGGCGCCCTGTGCAGCGGCGTCGCTTGCGGTCAGGCTCGTGGTGACGGTAATTGCCAGAAAAAGAGTCGCAAGAGCCGCGCGCACCAGGCACGACGGGCTGGGCAGGCTGGCGGTGAAGCTGAAGGCGCTGGGCTGATTGATCATCACGGCTCCGATGGACGCGTACAGACGATGGCACGGGTGCGATTCGCGGGCGCAAGCCGGGCCGGTGGCGAGGGATCACGCGGTTTCCGCGCACTTGTCAAGCTGGTCCCTGATTTGCGCCATCAGCTTTGGCAGGAAGTCGCCAAAGGCCGGGCATGGAGATGGCGCTGTTTCTCCGACGCGCATTTTGTCGCATCCGCGCCCGAACACCAAGCCTTTCGCGCATCAGCGCTCTACGTTCAGATGAAACGTCGAAGACGCAATGGGTTCTCACGAAACCCCCGGATCATCGCGCGCCGGGCGACAGGGATGCGCTCGCCTTGCAACGGGGTCGGACGCAAGGTCGCGTGCGACGACGATGACATTGCACTCGTGGCGACATTGTGGTTTTGACTTGTATCAATGTGGATGTCGTGGCTGTAAGGAGTCGCTTTTTTAGCGAAGCCTTGATAAGCCCGCAGGAATCGCTCCCGGGGTGCGGGGCGGGCGAAGCGGTCGCGGCAGTGCCGGAGGGTGCTGTCCACCGAGCGAAGAATCGAAATGGAGCTTCGAGAGAACGATGCCAATGGAACAGACCGGATCCCGGGAAACGCGCCTGCGCCGAGCCACGTCGCGCATCGCGGCCGGAATGGCGGTAGCGGCGGCTGCAATTGCGGCCAGCGCGTCCGCGGCGGCCGAGGTGATCAACCAGCCGCAACCGTGGCAGATGGGCATGATGCCGCCGCAAAGCGAAGTTGCGCAGAGTATGGTCGGTTTCCATAACGGCCTGCTTTGGGTGATCACGCTGATTACCGTCTTCGTCGGTGCGCTTCTGCTGATTTGCGTCTTCCGTTTCAATGAAAAGAAAAATCCCAAGCCGTCGAGGACGTCGCACAACACCATGCTCGAAGTGGCATGGACGGTGATCCCGATCCTCATTCTGGTCGGCATTGCCATTCCGTCCTTCCGGTTGCTGCGTGATCAGCTGATCATTCCGGAGGCGGATGTCGTTGTGAAGGCGACCGGGCATTCGTGGTACTGGGAATACGAATATCCGGAAGACCAGGGCGGGTTCTCGTTCATTTCCGCCATGCTGGAACGCGAAGAAGCGGAAGAAGCGGGGCAGCCCTATCTGCTCGCGGTCGATAATGCGATGGTTGTGCCGGTCGGTGCAAATGTCGCAGTACAGGTGACGGCGCAGGGGGTATTGCATTCTTTCGCCATGCCGTCTTTCGGTATCAAGACGGATGCTGTTCCCGGGCGTCTCAACGAGACCTGGTTCCGCGCGGACCGCGAGGGAATCTATTACGGGCAGTGCTCGGAGCTGTGCGGGTCGGGGCATGCCTTCATGCCGATTGCGATCCGTGTGGTGAGCGATGACGCCTACGCCGAATGGCTGGACGAGGCGCGCGCCATGTTCGCCTCGACCGACGGCTCGCGGCAGGTCGCGTCGTCGGATTGATCAAGACCAGGGCGCCGTGTGACGGCGCCGGATCGGCGGCGGGCAGGGTTTTCGCCCATGCGCGTCGTTCGGTCGCCGGGGCGGCCAGGCATGGCCGCCATAGATTGAGAAACGTGGCAGCGATTCATCGCTGAAGAGGCTGCAAGAGGGCTATTCATCATGGCAAGTGTCGCCACCAATGCGCCGGGTCATGCGGAGGATCATCCCACGGGATGGCGCCGCTGGATCTACTCGACGAATCACAAGGACATCGGGACGATGTACCTGATCTTCGCCTTCACGGCGGGGGTCGTGGGTGGTCTGCTGTCCATCCTGATCCGCATGGAGCTGCAAAGCCCCGGCACGAACATCTTCGTCAATCCGCAGATGTACAACGTGGTCGTGACGGGTCACGGCCTGATCATGGTGTTCTTTCTGGTCATGCCGGCTCTGATCGGCGGCTTCGGGAACTGGTTCGTCCCGTTGATGATCGGTGCGCCGGACATGGCGTTTCCGCGGATGAACAACATCTCGTTCTGGCTGACGGTCGCGGCATTCTGCCTTCTGATCATGTCGCTTTTCGTCGAGGGAGCTCCGGGCTCGCTCGGGTTCGGCGGCGGCTGGACGGTGTATCCGCCCCTGTCGACGATAGGCCATCCCGGCCCCGCGCTCGACTTCGCGATCCTGTCGCTGCACCTTGCCGGCGCCGCCTCGATCCTGGGTGCGATCAACTTCATCACCACCATCCTGAACATGCGGGCACCGGGCATGACGCTGCACAAGATGCCGCTCTTCGCCTGGTCGATGCTGGTCACCGCGTTCCTGCTGCTTCTGGCCCTGCCGGTGCTCGCGGGTGCGATCACGATGCTTCTGACGGACCGCAATTTCGGCACGACCTTCTTCGATCCTGCCGGCGGCGGTGACCCGGTCCTGTACCAGCACCTGTTCTGGTTCTTCGGGCATCCGGAAGTCTACATCATGATCCTTCCGGCCTTCGGTATCGTCAGCCACATCATCTCGACCTTCTCGCGCAAGCCCATCTTCGGCTATCTCGGCATGGCCTATGCCATGGTCGCGATCGGCGTTGTCGGCTTCGTGGTCTGGGCTCACCACATGTATACGGTCGGGCTTTCGCTGCAGACGCAGGCCTATTTCGTCTTCGCCACGATGGTGATTGCGGTGCCTACGGGCATCAAGATCTTCTCCTGGATCGCGACGATGTGGGGTGGTTCGATCCGCTTTACCGCGCCGATGTACTGGGCGGTGGGCTTCATCTTCCTGTTCACCGTCGGCGGTGTGACGGGCGTGGTGCTCGCCAATGCCGGTATCGATCGCTACATGCACGACACCTACTACGTGGTTGCGCACTTCCACTATGTGCTGTCATTGGGTGCTGTGTTCATCATCTTCGCGGCGATGTACTACTGGTTCCCGAAAATGTCCGGCTACATGATGCCGGAATGGGTCGGCAAGGTGCATTTCTGGATCGCGTTCATCGGTTCGAACATCCTGTTCTTCCCGATGCACTTCCTCGGCCTTGCCGGTATGCCGCGCCGCTATGCGGATTACCCGGATGCTTTCGCGGGCTGGAACTTCGTTGCCTCGATCGGGTCCTACATCTTCGCGGTCGGCGTCTTTGTCTTCCTCTACGGTGTCTACATCGCCTTCCGCGACAAGGTCGTGGCGGCTGACAATCCGTGGGGCGAAGGTGCCACCACGCTGGAATGGACCCTGTCCTCGCCGCCGCCCTTCCACCAGTTCAACGAACTGCCGAAGATCGCGGAATTGAAGCACTGAATCACCGTGCCGGGCGGGGTTTTCCGCCCGGCCCTTTCTCCCAGCCGCTTGCGAATGGTCAGGTGCGGCTGAGGGAAGGGGCCACTTGCGAGGTCTCGCCGCAGGGCGGGATTTTTGTCTTGAAATCGGGTGCGTGGCGCCCTGCCTGGTGTTCAAACAAAACAGGCCGTACAAGCACATGAATGGCATGACGAATTCGATGCAATCCACTGCGCAGCAGGCCCCGGGGCACTTCGGGCGGGAACGCTTTGAAACCGTCGTCGTCTCCAATGGCGAGGCGCGAGACTTCATTGCGCTCCTGAAGCCGCGCGTGATGTCGCTCGTCGTCTTCACGGCGCTGACCGGCATGGTCGTGGCCCATGGCACAATCCATCCTGTGCTCGCCTTTGCGGCGCTGCTCGCAATCGCGGTGGGTGCCGGGGCGTCCGGCTGCCTGAACATGTGGTACGACGCTGATATCGATGCGGTGATGTCGCGCACCGCCAAACGTCCGATTCCCGCCGGGAAGATCACGCCTTCCGAGGCGTTGGCCTTCGGTATGACGCTCTCGTTCGGTTCAGTGCTGTTTCTCGGGCTGGTCGCCAACTGGCTGGCCGCCGGGCTGCTCGCCTTCACCATCTTCTTTTATGCCGTGATCTATTCGATGTGGCTGAAGCGCTGGACGCCGCAGAACATCGTGATCGGCGGTGCTGCGGGCGCCTTCCCGCCGATGATCGGTGAGGCGGCGGTCACCGGAATGGTGACGCTCGATACGGTCATTCTCTTCGCCATCATCTTTATCTGGACGCCGCCGCATTTCTGGGCGCTGGCACTGGTGAAGTCCGGAGACTATGCCCGCGCCGGCGTGCCGATGCTGCCCAATGTGCGGGGCCCGGACGAAACGCGTCGGCAGATCCTGCTCTACACGCTGCTGCTCGTACCCGTAGGCGTATTGCCCGCGCTGACGGGCTTCGGCGGATTGCTCTACCTCGGCGTATCCGTGGTGACCGGAGCGTGGATGCTGTTGCTGGCGCTGCGGGTCTATCGCCGGCGCGAGGGGCCGGAAGCCGGTAAGGCCTGCTGGTCGCTGTTCGGTTTTTCGATCATCTATCTCTTCGGCCTTTTCGCGGTTCTCATCGCCGAGCATGGCTTTGGCCTGATGTTGCCGGTGACGGGAGGCTGAGCATGGTGAAGCCACACAAAAAGGCCGCGCGCGAATTGAACGATGACCGCAACGAGGAGCAGGAAATGGAGCATGCCCACAGTCCCGAGAACGTGCGCGATGCGCAGGGTCTCAGCGAGGAAGATCGGCGGCGCCGGCGTTCGCGCTCCATCGCGCTCGCAGTGACCCTGGGGCTTCTGGTCGCCTTGTTCTATGTTGTCACCATTGCCAAACTCGGGCCCGGTGTGCTCGATCGACCGATGTAGAGGATCGCGCAGACGGCTTCGGACATTGTTCGCACAGGGATGTCATGACACAGCATAATCAAAGTTCCACTCAGAAGCAGGCCATGCGCAAGACGGTAATCACCTGTCTCGGCGTGGTCTTTGGCATGGTCGGTCTCGCCTATGCGTCAGTGCCGCTCTACGACCTTTTCTGTCGGGTGACGGGTTTCGGGGGCACGCCGATGGTCGGGACTGCCGATGCCGGCACGGTTCTTGAGGAAACGGTGCGGGTGCGGTTCGATTCGAACGTCGCGCGGGCGCTTCCTTGGGATTTCCGCTCGGAGCGATCGGTGATGGAGACGCAGATCGGCCAGACGGAGACGGTGTTCTACCGTGTTGCCAACACAGCGGATCGCCCTGTCGATGGCATGGCGACGTTCAACGTCTCGCCGGAGAATGCCGGGCAGTATTTCGTCAAGCTGCAATGCTTCTGCTTCGAGGAGAACACGCTCCAGGCCGGCGAAGTGATGGATTCGGCTGTGGTTTTCTATATCGATCCGGCCATCGTGGATGATCCGGAATTCGAGAGCATGCGCTCGATCACGCTGTCCTATACCTATTGGCCGGCTGTCGGCGGTGATCCGATCACGACCTCGGCGCTGGAGACCACACCAACGCGGCGCTGAACGGGAAAAGACGGGGGTGAAATCGGGCTTGTGCATCTCGCGGCTTGATTTTTTCTTCCCACAGTTGGAAAACGCCGATAGACATCCGAAGGATTGCGGATAAGGCACCGGAGACAAAAAGATGGCCGACGCCCACGCCAAGAAACATGATTACCACCTCGTCGATCCCAGCCCGTGGCCCTTTATCGGGTCTCTGAGTGCGCTGATTCTCGCTGTCGGCTTCATCACCTTCATCCGTGACATGCCGATTGCCGGCCTCCAGATTGGGGGGCTCGTCTTCGGTCTCGGCGTGATCGGTGTGCTCTACACCATGGCCGCCTGGTGGGTGGACGTGATCAAGGAAGCGCAGGCGGGGGATCATACCCGCGTGGTTCAGCTGCATCACCGGTATGGCATGATCATGTTCATCGCTTCCGAGGTGATGTTCTTTGTGGCCTGGTTCTGGGCTTATTTCGACGTTGCGCTCTTCCCCGGCGATGCCATCCAGTTCGAGCGCGCGGAGCTCACGGGCGGTGTCTGGCCGCCGGAAGGGATCAAGACCTTCAACCCCTGGCACCTGCCACTCTTCGGCACGCTGATCCTGCTGACGTCGGGCACCACAGTGACCTGGGCGCACCACGCGATGATCGAAAACGACCGGCAGTCGGTGAAGTGGGGATTGTGGCTGACCGTGCTGCTCGGCGTGGCCTTCAGCTTCGTGCAGGCCTATGAGTACATCACCGCCTATTTTGGCTTCTCGGGCCATATCTATGGGGCGACGTTCTTCATGGCGACGGGCTTCCACGGCGCGCATGTTATCATCGGGACGATCTTTCTCGCGGTTTGCCTGTGGCGGGTCTATCTCGGCCATTTCACCCCCAAGCAGCATCTCGGCTTCGAGTTCGCCGCCTGGTACTGGCACTTCGTCGATGTGGTCTGGATCTTCCTCTTCGCCTCCATCTATGTCTGGGGCTATGGCGGCTGACATTGTTTTGCAGGCGCACTACATGCAGGGGGCGGCCTTCGGGTCGCCCTCTTCGCTTTTTCACAATGCTGAAAGCGGCCACTCACACGGATCGATTGAGGATCGCTCATGCCCTATCAATCGGGTCACCAGCCGGGAAACGAACCTTCACCCATGGCGGCGGGGCTGCGCGGGCGCTGTCCGCGCTGCGGCGAGGGACACATGTTCGACGGTTTCCTCGCCTTGCAGAATTCCTGCGACAATTGCGGTCTCGACTATGATTTCGCCGATTCGGCGGATGGTCCGGCGGTGTTCATCATGTTCATCGTCGGGTTCGTGGTCGTCGGCCTGGCCATGTGGGTGGAGTTCACGTTCACGCCACCTATCTGGTTGCATCTGGTGATGTGGTTCTCGCTGACGATCGTGCTCGCTCTGGCGCTGGCGCGACCGCTGAAGGGGATCATGATCGCCTTGCAATACCACCACCGTGCCGAGGAAGGGCGCCGCGAGGAGTGAATACGTCGATGTCGAAAAAGGAGGCTGCCAGAACGGGACAGGCGCGGGAACGGGTGCGGTCCGGGCCGTCGAACCGCGCGCTGATCGCGGCCGCGATCGCCACCGTCATCTCGCTCGCCATCCTGATCAGTCTCGGCAACTGGCAGGTGCAGCGGCTCGCCTGGAAGGAAGGGCTGATCGCGCAGATGCAGGCGCGCGCCTATGGTGAACCGGGCGAGATTTTGCCACCTGGACAATGGGCCGACTACGCGCCTCAGCAGGAAGAGTATCGCAGGGTCAGGGTTACCGGGCGCTTCCTGCACGATGACGAAGTCGCCGTGCATGGTCTGATGCCCACGAGCACGCGTGGCAACCCGGTGCAGGGCTTCTATCTGTTGACTCCGCTCGAGATCGCGCCCGGTGCGCGGGTCTTCGTCAATCGCGGCTTCGTACCAACCTCCATGCGTGATCCCGAAGCCCGACCAGCCCCCTCGCCTGAAGGGGAGGTGAGCGTCACTGGTCTTGTGCGCGCGCCGGAGGAGCGGGGTCTGTTCGTGCCGGAGAATATACCGCAAGACGAGCGCTGGATGGTGCGTGATACCGCCCAGATGGCACAAGCACGCGATCTCACGGGAGTCGCGCCGTTCTATATCGACGCGGAATTCGATCCGGCAGCGCCGGACTGGCCGCGCGCCGGTGCCACCGTGCTCGATCCGCCGAACAATCACCTGCAATACGCCTTGACCTGGTACGGCCTCGCCGCCGTGCTCGCTGTGATCTTCCTGATATATGCCCGCCCGCGATTTATCCACTCGCGGCCCGGGGAGGCATGAACCTCTTCTTAACACATGTAAAAGTAGTATTATTCGCGGTGGTGTCGAGCGGCGCGTATCCGCGCGTTGGTGCGGGCTCAGGCTGCCTCGGATTGCTTCGTGGACACCCACGCGCTGCATGGCGTTTGTTGCGGGAGTTGTGTGATGGCAGGGAACTCTTTCTTCCAATCGGGGCGCTATGGTCGTGACAGGAACCCAGTGGGTGGAGAGGTCCGTGTGATGCATTTGAAAAAGACGGCACACTTCGCGGGTGAGGCATTCGGATGGCATGAGGATGCCGCGCATGTCCCGCTTGACGAGGACGTGCGCAATCTGGCCATCGGGCGCGTCTGGCTGTACGGGGCCGCCTGCCTGGCACTGCTGGTCTTGCTCACGGCGAACGGCATCGCCGGCTGAGGTCTTCACTGCTGACCGGTTGGTTCTGGACTTTCCCGTAACATGCGCCACATCCTCAACCGGGGAAGATCATCCTCGGGAGCAGGCTATGACGTCGTACGATGTCGGGAATTCGGTGGAGACGCGTGGCGCCTGTCGCCGGTCGTTTCTGTTGGGCCTCTCCACTCTCGGCCTCCTTGCCGCAGCGCCATTATCGGGACGGGCGCAAGCCCAGATGTCGCGGATGAGCGCCTACAGTTTCGCGTTCGATTCGATCGACGGCGGTACCATGAATCTCGATGCGTTTCGCGGGCGACCCCTATTCGTGGTCAACACCGCTTCGCGCTGTGGCTTCGCCCATCAATATGAAGCTCTGCAAAGCCTGCATGAGCGATTCGGCGATGCCGGGCTCGTGGTGATCGGTGTCCCGTCGGATGATTTCCGGCAGGAGCTTTCCAGCAACGACGCTGTCGCTGCATTCTGCCAGAACCGTTTCGGCGTTAGTTTCCCGCTCACGGCGATCACCTCCGTCACCGGAGCCGACGCGCATCCCTTCTATCGCTGGGCTCGGCGCGAACGTCCCGGTGAGGGGCCGCGCTGGAACTTCCGCAAATATCTGATCGCCCCGGATGGCAGCCTCGACTCCGTCTTCACAACGCCGACATCACCGGAAGATCCCCGGGTCATCGCCGCAATCGAGGCTCTGTTGCCCGGCGGCAGCTGAGCCGCCGCGCCAGACATTGGCAGACTTCAACCCTCAAGCCTCTCGCGCAGGCGCAGAAGCGCGATCTGGCCGATCTCGCGCATGGCGGTGTCGAATTCCGCATCCTGACCGTTCTCCAGCCGCGCCTCGAACGCGGCGAGGATCTCGCCCTTCGATTTTTCCTTTACGGCCATGATGAAAGGGAAATCGAATTTTGTCCGGTAGGCGTCGTTGAGGGTGAGAAACCGGTCGCGCTCTTCTTCGCTCAAGGCGGTGAGGCCAGCGGAAGCCTGTTCGGCCTGCGAATCGGGCGCCATCTCCGCGACCTGCAAGCGGCCTGCGAGATCGGGATGGGCGCGGATCAGGGCGAGCTTCGCCTCGCGCGGGGCGGCCTCCAGCACTGCCATCATCGCCTGATGCAGCCCCTCTGCCGTGTCGGCCTGGGGCCCGAGCCCGGCCTCGTGGGCGCGCTCGGCGATCCAGCGGGAATGCTCGAAAACGTCGCCGAACAGGCCGACGAAGAGCCCGCGCGCCATCTTCGAGGGGGTGAGATGCGCCGGCCGGTGATGGCGCGCCCAGTGACGGGCGATATCAATCCTGCGCGCCACCCAGACCTGCTCGTGGCTCGCGACGTAATTGATGAAGCGCGCCAGCGCCGCCGCGCGGCCCGGACGCCCGGCGAGGCGGCAATGCAGCCCCACCGACATCATCTTCGGCGCATCCTCGCCCTCGGCATAGAGCGTGTCGAACGTGTCCTTGAGATAGGTGAAGAACTGGTCGCCCGCATTGAAGCCCTGCGCGGTGGCGAAGCGCATGTCGTTGGCATCGAGCGTATAGGGCACGACGAGCTGCGTACCGGCGTCGTTTTCAATCCAGTAGGGCAGGTCGTCGGCATAGCTGTCGGCGCTGTAGAGAAAGCCGCCTTCCTCCATGACGAGATCCAGGGTGTTGGGGGAGGTGCGGCCCTGGTAGAAGCCGAGGGGAGGCGTGCCGGTGAGCTCTTCCTGGATGCGGATCGCCTCGCGGATATGGGCGCGCTCTTCGTCAACGCTGAAATCCTTGTAATCGATCCATTTCAGCCCGTGGCTGGCGATTTCCCAACCGGCCTCGCGCATGGCCTCGACGGCCTGCGGGTTGCGCGCCATGGCGCTCGCCACGCCGAAGACGGTGACGGGCATGTCACGTGCGGTGAAGAGCCGGTGCAGCCGCCAGAACCCGGCGCGGGAGCCGTATTCATAAAGCGATTCCATGCTGGGATGGCGCTGGCCGAGCCAGGGCTGGGCACTGACGATCTCGGATAGGAAGGCCTCGGAGGCGCGGTCGCCGTGCAGGATGCTGTTCTCGCCGCCCTCCTCGTAATTGATCACGAATTGCACGCAGATCCGCGCATCACCCGGCCAGCGCGGATGCGGGAGATTGGGGCCGTAGCCGATCATGTCACGCGGATAATCGGGCATCGCATCAGCTCCCGCGATAGGTGGTGCAGCCCCAGGGCGAGGCGAGCAGCGGCACGTGGTAATGCCCGTCGGGCTCGGCGATGCCGAAGCGGATCGGCACCTCGTCGAGAAAGGCGGGCTCGGGCAGGCTCAGGCCCTGCGCGCGAAAATAATCACCGATGGCGAAGGTGAGCTCATAGCGTCCGCAGACGAAGGCATCGCCGGTGAGAAGCGGGCTGTCGGTGCGCCCGTCGGCATTGGTGCGCGTCTCGAGAAGCGTGGTGCGGCTGCCGTCTCCGTCGATCCGGGACAACCTGATTGCCACGCCGCCAGCGGGTTTCCCCTGCGCGGTATCGAGTACGTGAGTTGAAAGCCGACCCATGGCGAACGCTCCCTCGATGGTCGTTTTATCGTGGCAGTGAAGCAGCTTCCATTGCGTCTTTCCAGTGCTCGGCAGCCGCCTGTGTGCATTCTTCCGTAGCGGCCATGCATCCTGGCGCATCATGCTGTGCCGGAATAAGGCGATCACGGGGAAGACTCGGCGGCTTCGGTTGACTAACCTGACGTTCAATCATCAGGGAGGCGCTTCGATGGCCGATGCCGGCGCAGACAGATTTCCGGAGGATACGCGCGTCAATCTGGAGCGCTTTCTCGAAACGCTCGACGCATCCTCAGGGATCGGGGCGGGTCGGGAGGGCGGCATGGCACGCCTCGCGCTCGGAGATGCCGACAAACAGATGCGCGATCTTTTCGTGTGCTGGTGCCGCGAAGCTGGCCTTGCCGTGCGTATCGACGGGCTCGGTAACATCTTCGCGCGAAGGGCCGGGCGCGACGAGTCACTGGCACCGGTCCTCGTGGGCAGCCATCTCGACACCCAGGCCAATGGTGGCCGCTTTGACGGGATCGTCGGCGTGCTCGGCGCACTCGAGCTGGTGCGCCGCCTCGACGATCTGGGCCATCGCACGCGCCGCCCGATCGAGATCGTCAACTGGACCAACGAGGAGGGCGGGCGCTTTTCGCCGCCGATGACCTGTTCAGGCGGTTTCGCCGGCGTCTACGATATCGACTGGGTCAAGGCCCGGCGCGCGGATGACGGTCCGACTCTCGGGGAAGAGCTGGAACGGATCGGCTATGCCGGCGATGCGCCGGTCGGCGGTATGCCGCTCGATTCCTATTTCGAACTGCATGTGGAGCAGGGGCCCGTCCTCGATCAGGCGGGAATCGATGTCGGCGTGGTCACGCATGCCTACGCGTCGCATGGTTTTCGCGTGCAGTTTACCGGCGAGACCGCCCATGCCGGGCCCTGGCCGATGGAGAAACGCCGCAACGCGCTGATCGCGGCTGCACGCCTGTGCGTCCTCGTCGATGATATCGGCTGGGATTTCGCGGAGACGGGCGGCAAGTCCACGGCGGCGCGGCTCACGGCCTGGCCCAACAAGACCGGTATCATCTCCGACTGGGCCGAGGCGAATGTCGATGTGCGCCATGATGATCCGCTCGTGGCTGCGATGATGGCAGAGCGGGTCGTGCGGGCCGTCGGTGAGGCCGCGGCGCGCGCCGGCTGCGGTGGCGAGATCGTCGAGCGCTGGCAATGGGGTGGGCGGATTTTCGACGAACGGCTCGTCGCCTCGGTGCGCGATCAGGCTCAGCGACTGGGATATTCCTGCGCGGATCTGCCAAGTCAGGCCGGACATGACGCGTATTTTCTGGCCGCAATCTGTCCGACGGCAATGGTCTTTACACCGTGTCGGGACGGCATAACCCACAACAATCAGGAATTCGTCGCGCCCGAGCAACTGCGCCCCGGTCTCGATACGTTGCTCCACGCTGTGGTGGCTCGCGCCGACAGGCCGTGATCTGGAGGCACCCGACCGCGATCGAATGCGCGGGGGATGACCTGCTGCATTGACGCCCCCCTTGCCTGCATGCCCTTGTCTACCCCGCTTCCCCGTATTGGCTTCTCAGGGCAGAAGAGCGACGATGCCGTCGATCACGAACTGAATCGCGAGTGCGGCGAGAATCACGCCGAGCAGGCGCGTCAGCACGATGTTCCCCATCACCCCGAGCCAGCGGGCGACCCGTTCAGCCGCGAGAAAGGTCGCGAAACAGCTTGCAACCCCGAGCATGATGACGAAGGCGAGGCCGATGGCGTTGGCCGGATTGTCCTGGGCGCGCCCCGCGAGAAGGATCGTCGCCGTGATCGCCCCCGGCCCGGCCAGCAGCGGGATCGCCAGCGGGAAGGCTGCCAGATGGCGGATATGGTCCTGTGTCACGGCGCTCTGCGCGCTCTCCTGCTTACGCTTGGCGCGGAGCTCGAAGGTCATTTCGAAGGCGATGTAGAACAGCAGCAAGCCGCCCGCGATACGGAAGGCCGGCAGGCCGATTCCGAGGGCATCGAGCAGCAACTGTCCGCCGAGACCGAAGAAAGTCAGGATGGCGAGTGCTATCAGACAGGCCCGAACGGCGACGCCGCGCCGCTCTGCCGGAGTCATGCCGATGGTCAGGGAGACGAAGATCGGTGCGAGGCCCAAAGGGTCGAGCGTCACCAGCATCGTGACGAGCGCTTGCCAAAGAAAAGTGAAATCCACTATCGGCCTCCGGTTTGCCTGATCGCCTGAGAGATGCCGGATGAAAGGTCCCAAGACAAGGGGTGGCTTTTGTTTTGCTGCTCAAGCAATACGATAATGGATTAATTTCAGATATTCTCATTATACCTTCGGTAATGTTCGAGAATTTTGACGTTAAAGCCTTTCGTTTTCGCGCCGACATTTTTGATTTTTGGAGTGTCGATTTATAATAATTAATCTGCCAAATACGTGGTTTTGCGATTTTATGCTCGGGTTTTGACGTATGTTGATCTTTTCTCAAGAATTGGCGTCGCATGATTTCATCGTTGACGAAAGCTATACGGTCGGTTCACCGTCCGGGGGAGTCTGCGGATGACACGGTCGAAGCAATCCTGGTTGCCGCCATCGGAGTGGAACGAGCAGGCGCGCCTGCAGACCCTGCGTGACTCGCGGATCCTCGACACGCCGCGTGAGCCCGCCTTCGATCACCTCGTCCGGCTTGCCACCATTCTCTGCGGAACGCCTGTCGGCGCTATCAATTTCATCGATGCCGACCGTGAATTCATCAAGGCCGAAATCGGGATCAACGCCCGCGAACGTGAGCTCGGCCCGCTGGAAGGGCCCCACGCCTGCATCTGCCTGCCGACACTCTACAGCACGGGTCTGACGATCATTCCCGACATGGCTGAAGATGAACGCCTCAGCGCTCATGCCAAGGTGCAGGGGGCGCCGCATTACCGCTTCTATGCCGGCATCGCCCTGCGTGCCGAGAATGGCATGGCGCTTGGGACGTTGTGCGTCCTCGATACCATCCCGCGTCCCCAGGGGCTGACTCGGGCCCAGGAGGAGGGGCTGCACACGCTTGCCCAATCAATCATGGGACAGGTTCTCGCGCGGCGGGAAACGGAGGTGGCCCGCGAGCATGCCCGGCATCTGGAACTCCTGACGGAAGCGCTGCCCCAGATGGTCTGGGCGGCCGATGCGTCCGGGCATATCGATTACGGCAATCGCCGCTGTTATGAGTTTGTCGATGGTGCGGACATCTCGTCCGACATCGCTCAATGGCTCGAGGCCATTCATCCGGACGATCAGGAAAGTGCGATCAACGGCTGGTTGGCTTCGGTCTCGGCTGGCACCACCTTCGAGACATCATACCGGCTGCGCCATCATAGCGGCGAGTATCGCTGGGCTCTGGCGCGCGCCACGCCCGTGCGTGACGATAGCGGCAAGATCGAGCGCTGGTACGGGACCTCGACCGACATCCACGAAAGCCGCCTCGCCCAGGAGCAGCTTCTCGTCAGTGAGGCGCGCTACAAGGCCCTCGTCGAGGCGTCGGGCGTGATCGTCTGGCGCGCGGACCCGACGGGATCGATTACAGAAAGCGTCGGATGGGACAAGGTTACCGGTCAGCCTATGGAGAAGCTGCTCGGTTATGGCTGGATGGATGCGCTTGATCCAGACGACCGGGCAATGCTGACCGACGTCTGGAGTGATCTGCTTGCCAATCCACGATGCGATACCGCCGAGTTCAGGGTCAGGATTTATGACGGCAGCTACCGATGGTTCATGGCCAAGGCTGTTCCGCTCTTCGATGATGGGGGCCTTCTGCGCGAATGGGTTGGCACCACGACCGATATCCATGACGCGAAGGTAGCCCGTGACAGGATCGCCCGCAGCGAAGCGCGCTACAAGGCGCTCACCGAAGCAAGCGCCATGGTCGTATGGCGTGCCGATCCCGATGGCCGGTTGGTCGAGACAGTGGGCTGGGAAGCAGCAACAGGCCGCCCCGGAGAAACGGCTGCCGGTGACGGGTGGCTCGAGGCCGTGCATCCGGAGGACCGCGATCGCCTGCATGGCTTCATGGCCGGGCTCTCGACCCGCAGCGCTCCCTGTGAAGCAGAATACCGGATGATCTGCAGCGGTGCCGGATATCGATGGGTGGCCATGCGGGCGGTGCCGTTATTCGACACGGCCGACACAGTCACTGAATGGATGGGCGCGATCGTCGATATCCACGATGCCCGCGAGGCTGGAATCGCGCTCCAGCAGCATCAGCAGGTTCTTGCCGTCACCCTCGAAAACATGGCCCAGGGCCTGATCATGGTCGATGCACACGGGCATGTTCGCCTTCACAACAAGCGTTTCCTGGAGATGCTTGAATTGCCCGGGACCCTGCTCGAAGGCGCGCCGAAATTCGAGGATATCACGCGCTATCAGATCGAGAGCGGCGATATCAAACTTACCGACGGGAATTGGCCGGCCTGGACGAGCCTCCCGCATCGCGTCGACAAGGCTCCGACTTTCTACGAGCGCACGCGCCATGACGGGACTGTTCTCGAAGTGCGAACCGTGCATCTGCCCGACGGCGGGGCCGTGCGCACGTTCAGCGATGTGACGGAACATCGCAAGGCGGAGCGCGAATTGCTTCATATGGCGAGACAAGATGCGCTGACCGGTCTTCCCAACCGGTTCGCACTGCATGAGCATCTCGATGCGCGCGCCGCAAGCACGACACTCGGCAGCCATTTCGGCCTGCTGTTGATCGATATCGACAATTTCAAGGATCTGAACGATACGCTCGGACACAGCGCCGGTGACGCGATCCTGCGTGCGGTCGCCGACCGGCTGCGGGATACCTGTCCGGTGGGCGCACTCGCGGCAAGGCTGGGCGGCGACGAATTCGCCGTGGTGTTTGCTGGCGCTGCGCAGGGCAGGGAGCTCGAGCAGCAGGCCGAGCAGATCCTGGATATCTTGCGCATCCCCTTCACCCTCGGTGAGCGCGAGTTCCTCTGCCGCGCCAGTATCGGTATCGCGCGCTTCCCCGAACATGCCACCTCGATTGACGAACTCGTGAAGCGCGCCGATATCGCGCTCTACGCGGCCAAACGCGCCGGGCGCGATCAGGCCGTGGTCTATACGGAGGAGCTCGGCGCCGTTGCCGCAAAGCGGATCACCGTGTTGCGTGATGCGCGCGATGCCCTTGGTCGCGATGCGATCATTCCCTTCTATCAGCCGAAAATCGCTCTCGATAGCGGCGCGGTGACCGGGTTTGAGGCGCTTCTGCGCTGGCGTGACGAGACTGGCGGGTTGCGCTCACCAGGCGAACTCGCCGATGCGTTCAACGATCCCGAATTATCCGTTGCGCTGGGCCGCAGGATGCTATCGCGCATCATCGCCGATATGCGCGGCTGGTTGGAGCGCGACATCGGTTTCGGCACGATTGCCATCAATATCGCCAATGCCGAATTCATGAATTGTGATTTCGCCGAAGGCGTCATCCACAAGCTGAATGCGGCTGGTATCGCGCCGAGCCGGCTCGAGGTCGAGGTCACGGAGAATGTCTTCCTCGGATCGGGCGCCCGCTCGGTCGCCGATACGCTGGCGCGCTTTCGTGATGCGGGTATCCAGGTTTCGCTGGATGATTTCGGCACGGGTTATGCCTCGCTCACCCATCTGGACCAGTTTCCGCTCAACTGGGTGAAACTCGACCGCTCCTTCGTCTGCCGCGTCGGCATGAGCGGCAAGGCCGAGGCCATTCTCGACGGCGCCATCAAGCTCGCCCGCAGTCTGGGTCTCGGGGTGGTCGCCGAGGGTATCGAGACCGAGGAGCAGCACGGCTATCTGCGCGATGCGGGTTGCGAACTCGGTCAGGGATATCTCTTCGCCAGACCGATGATAGGGACGCGGGTGCCCCATTTCGTCCGCAGCCGCAGGACGGCCCTTATCGCGCAGGAGATGCCGGTCAGGGCGCAAGCGATCTGAGAGCCGGACCGTCAGCGGTCGCCCTTCTCCCGGTCGCGCCAGCCCACCACCGCGGTGGGGTGGGCATCGATCGAGGGAAAATAGGGTTTGAGATCGAGGAGGGGCGTCCCGTCGAGGCAATCAAGGCCCCGCACGGTCAGCGTCCCGCCCTCGATCGAAAGAAGTTCAACCACGGACATCGCGATGGGATTGGGCCGGGCCGGACTGCGCAGGGCGAAGACGCCGCGCGCTTCACCATAGTGCCGCGGCTTTTGCACGACGACGTTGCGTGGCGCGCGGTCCATGAAATACAGCACGATCACATGCGAACAGGTTTCGAGATCGCGCAGACCCGGCACATAGGCCGGCGCGAGAGTGATCGTACAGGGATCGCGCGCCTCTGCCGGGTTCTTCGGACAGGCTGAACGCTCTTTCCACGGCGTGGCAATCCGGCCAATGAAATACAAGCCGGCATCGTGGGAATTCGGCAGGTCAATGGCTGTTTCGCCGGGTCGCAAATGCGATGCGTCCTTGTCACTCACCACCATCACCCCCATCGAATCAGCTTGATGATACGGGACAGCAAGGAACGATAAAAATGCGATCCTGTTATTCAATTAATTAAAATTATTAATATATAATTATTTAAAATATGTTGATAGGCTTATATGGCTGATTTATTATCCGATCGAAACGTAATGTATAAGTGAAGATAGTCATGCGTGATTTTCCCATCGCGTCGCTGGAGCGTTCAGAAAGTTTGAGCGCTGACGACATGACCCAGGATCAGCCCGGTGCGGTGGTGGATCGCCGGGCACCGGACGGCGTGTCCATGAATACGGGATCCATGTTCTTTGAGCGCAGCGTACTCAGGCTCGAAGCCTCAGATCACGCTTCGAGACTTCAGGTCTATCAAGGGCAGGTCGAGTCACTACAGGCGCAGCTGAACGGGCTTCAGGCACAGTTCATGAAGATTTCGAGTGGTATCGCCGGGCGCATCGCCGGTCTGGAGCAGGAACTTGCCGCCATTCGTTCCTTGCTGGCCTCGGCATTGCCGGAAGGGCAGACGGGCATGCTGGAAGCCCGCAAAGCCGGTTTGAACTCGCAGTTGCTGGCTTTCCGGCGCGACGAGCATACGCATGAAACATCGACATCGTTCACTGTCGGCGCCTTGAAGGGTGTGCAAGCCGATATCGAATCACTCGCCCGCGCCATCGAGGGGCAGCTGCACAGCATCGAAGCCAGGGTTCAGGCGTTGCGACTGATTTGATCCCGCTCTTCAATCGCGAGCCTGATTGACAAACGCGCGCATGACCGCACCCTTGCCATCAGGCGAGGGAGAGCGGTGATGAATGATTATGCTGATCAAAAAGGGCGTTTGCGGCGGCGAATTGCGCAGGGGCGGGGCGCGGAGCCGGCCGAGGGTGTCGTTCGCAATGCGCGTCTGTTCGATCTGGTAACCGGAGAGCTCGTGGACACCGACATCGCCGTCAGTGACGGCATGGTGGTGGGGACCTATGGCCGGTTCGAGGGGGAAACCCTCGTCGATGCGCGTGGTCGGATCGTGGTGCCGGGTTTCATCGACACGCATCTGCATGTGGAATCATCGCTGGTCACCCCTCTGGAGTTCGACCGCTGCGTCCTGCCCCATGGCGTGACGACGGCGATCTGCGATCCGCATGAAATGGCCAACGTGCTCGGCATCGCGGCCTTCGACTACTTCCTCGCATGCGCCGATCGCACGATCATGGATCTGCGCGTGCAACTCTCCAGCTGCGTGCCGGCCACTGATCTCGAAACCGCCGGAGCGTCAATCGACGCGGCTGCGCTTGCGCGCTACCGGGATGAGGCGAAGGTGATCGGTCTTGCCGAATTCATGAATTTCCCGGGCATCGTTCACGGTGACCCTGCCTGTCTCGACAAGGTTCTCGGCTTTGCCGGGCGCCATATCGACGGCCATGCGCCGTTGCTCCGGGGGCTTGATCTCAACGGCTATATCGCCGCCGGGATCCGCACCGAACACGAAGCGACCACGCCGGAAGAAGCGCTCGAGAAACTGCGCAAGGGCATGACCATCCTGATCCGCGAAGGCTCCGTATCCAAGGATCTTCACGCCCTCGCTCCGCTGCTGACGGTGGAGACGAGTTCGTTCCTCGCCTTCTGCACGGATGATCGCAATCCTCTCGATATCGCGGAGGAAGGTCATCTCGACTATCTGATCCGGACCGCGATCTCGCTGGGCTGTCCCCCGCTTGCAGTCTACCGCGCCGCCTCGCTGACGGCAGCGCGCGCCTTCGGGCTCACGGATCGCGGCATGATCGCGCCCGGATTGCGCGCCGATATCGTGCTCCTCGACGATCTGGAGGATTGCCGGGTCAGCGATGTGATCAGCGCCGGGCGGCTCGTGGGTGACGCGCTGTTCGATACGCGTGAGAGCGTCGCGCCGATCGGACTGTCGAGCATGAAGGCGCCGCATGTGCGGGCCGAGGATTTTCGCCTGCGCAGCGACAAGACCGAGCACCCGGTCATCGGTGTCATCCCCGGCAAGATCATCACGGAGCATCTGCGCGCCACACTGCCCGTTGTCGACGGGGTCGTCGGCATTGATCCTGCGGCTGATATCGTGCGGGTGGCGGTCGTCGAGCGACACGGCATCAATGGCGGAATCGGGCGCGGCTTCGTGAAGGGTTTTGGCATGCAATGTGGCGCGATAGCGTCGTCAGTCGGCCATGACAGCCACAATGTCATCGTGGTCGGCGCGGATGAGGCGGATATGGCGGTCGCCGTCAACCGGCTGGCCGAAATCCGGGGCGGTTTCGTCGTGGCCCGGGGAGGTGTTGTCCAGGCCGAGCTGGCATTGCCGGTGGCCGGGTTGATGAGCGACCAGCCTTTCGAGCATGTGCGCGATGCGCTGTTGCCGTTGCGCGAAGCCGCGCGCGGGCTGGGCGTCACACTGGCCGAACCCTTCCTGCAGGTCGCCTTCCTGCCGCTGCCGGTGATCCCGCATTTGAAAATCTCGGATCGCGGCATGGTCGATGTCGATCGTTTCGCGTTGATCGATCCATAGCAGGCAGGTGCAGAATCAAAAACGCGCCCGGAAACACACGGGCGCGTCTTGCATGGTGTCGGCGGTTGCCGTCGCGGGCGTCAGCCCTGGTCGTCGTCGTCACGATTGGCGGGCGGCTGCAGGCCTTCGAGGCCGCGCAGCAGATCTTCCTCGCTCATACGGTCGAAGCTGACCTCGGAATCATCGACCGGCGCCGCGCCTTCGGCAGGCTGTTGCGGCGCGTTCAGCATCGGCACGGTTTCGGCCTCGGGCTCATCGACTTCCACATAGCGCTGCATGGAGTGGATCAGCTGTTCGCGAAGGTCGTCTGGAGAAATTGTCTCGTCGGCGACTTCGCGCAGGGCCACAACGGGATTCTTGTCGCGGTCGCGATCGACGGTGAGGGGCGCTCCGGACGAGATCATGCGCGCGCGATGGCCGGCGAGCAGGATGAGTTCGAAACGGTTGTCGACCTTGTCGACGCAATCTTCGACGGTCACGCGAGCCATGGGCGGCTCCTCTCACTTGACGGTGGAATTCGAGTCCGGTCCATACAGGCTCATGCCGCGTGGCACAAGGGGGAAACGCAGATCGCGCCTGATCGGCTTCAGATGTCGAGAAACTATTTCAGGTAGGTCAACCAAGGCCGACAAACGATTCTTAATGACAATGCGCTAGTCTGGGGCAATCCGGAACGGTAATCCTGCCGCGCAGGGACGTCCGGTGCCATGGAGATTCGCCTTTGCAGGCTTGTTTTGAAACAGGTTGGTACATGGGCCCGGAAGTGGGCTTTCTCGTCGGGCTCGCGCTGGGCGTGGTGGTGTTGTCGCTCTGGGTGGTGCGATTGCGGGACTTTCCGGGTCGCGACACTTTCGTCATCACCCATATCGGGATGCTCTGGTGGCTCTCGGCCGCCGCGCTGGAGATGGCTGCGCCGACCTCCGACTGCAAGCTGGTTTTCGCGACGCTCGCCTGGCCCGGCATCATCATCGTACCGATGTTCTGGTCCATCTTCCTGTGGCGGTTCGGGAACTCCTCCCCGGAGCGCTTCAGCCTGCGCCGTCTCTGGCCCTTTCTGGCGGTCATCGCGATCGCCTGTGCCTTGTCTGTCAGCAATCCGTGGCACGGCTTGCTCTACGGGCCCGGTACCGCGCCCGCGCGTGATGCGCCCGGGGGGCAACTCGTCTACGATCACGGCCCCTTGTTCTACGCGTTTGCGGCGTTTCTCTACGTCTTCCTCAGCTTCGGCGTGATGATGATCCTGCGCGCAACGTTCCTGAATACGGGGACGATCCGCCGGCAGTTCCAGGCCTTTCTGGGCTTCACCCTGTTCGCGATCGCGACCAATCTCTCCTATCTGTTCGGCGGGATCACCCTGTTCGGATTCGATCCGACTCCTTTCAGCTTCAGCGTGACGCTGGCCGCCTTCACCTGGCTGATCACCAACCAGCAACTCTTCGACGTGGTGCCTGTCGCCACCCGGGTGCTGCTGGAACGCCTGCCCGATCCGGTGCTCGTGGTCGATGCGGCAAACCGGGTCGTCAGCGCCAATCCCGCCGCCTGCTCCCTGACCGGGCCGGGCCGATGTCCCACCGGCGTGCCGCTTGCCGATTGGCCTCGCTATGGCCGTAAGCTTGCGGGGATGATCGGGCAGGATACATGCGCACCGCACGCGGCGCCGGGAGAGGGGCAGCTTCTCCCGATCGGTGAACCGCCGGCCTGGTTCGAGGTCCAGACCAGTGAAATCGTTACCGGGAGCGGGCATGACGCGGTGCGTTTGGGTCAGATGATCTATCTTCGTGACGTGACGCGCCTTCAGGAGGCTGCGGTCGATCTGCGGCAAATGCTCGAGACGAGCCAGTCCCAGCTCGCGACGATTTCCGACCTGCATACGCAGTTGCAGCGCCAATCCATGCGCGATCCGCTGACCCAGCTGTTCAATCGCCGTCATCTCGATGACTATTTCCGGGAGCATGCAGCACGCGCCCGGGAGAATGGCCGAGGCTTCGCCCTCGCGCTCGTCGATATCGATCATTTCAAGAAGGTCAATGACCGCCACGGTCATCTCGCCGGCGATGATATGCTCAAGGTTTTCGCAGACCGCCTGCGTGCATGTGCGGGCGAATGCGGCGCGGCATTCCGCATCGGCGGGGAGGAATTCCTCGTGGCAATGCCGGGCACGGATCGCGCGAATGCGATCCTGCAGCTCGAGGGTTTCCGCGAGCGCAACCGGGAGCCCGTCACGACGCGCGTTGGACCCTTGTCCCTGACATTCTCGGCTGGTCTGGTGGGACTTGAGGCCGATGGCGAGGATCTCGACGCGCTTCTGATCCGGGCAGATCGACGGCTTTATGCAGCCAAGCGATCCGGGCGTGACCGGGTTGTTGCCTCGGATAACGGAGAAGAGACCGGTTTCCGCAGTGCCGGCGTTGCATAAGGAGGGCGGCGTGATGAAAAGCGCAACGGCGCTTGCAGCCCTCATGCTCGCCTTGCCGGCTTTTCCGGGTATGCTTGGCCCTGATTGATCACCCGGAACATTGTTTTGCCTGCGTCTTCCAACAATTCTGATCAGCCGCCCGGCGGCGGCACACCAGCGGTTCCGGGCAGCGCGAAGGCGTCGTTTCTGGCGTTGTTTCCTTCGATCATGCTGCCGATGTTCCTTGGCATTCTCGATCAGACCATCGTGGCGACGGCACTGCCGGCCATCGCGGCCGATCTGGGCAATGTGGAGCTTATCGCCTGGATCGTGGTCGCCTATCTGATCGCGACGGCGACGGCTGCACCCGTATACGGGCGTCTGGGCGATGCGTTCGGGCGCCGGCGCCTGCTGATCGTCTCGCTCGTCGTCGCCATGACCGGCAGCACCCTGTGTGCACTCGCAGTCTCGACTGAAATGCTGATCGCGGCCCGGGTGTTGCAGGGTCTTGGAGGTGGCGGGTTGATATCGCTGTCGCAGGCGCTGATTGGCCAGTCGGTGCCGCCACGCGAGCGCGCCCAGTATCAAGGCTACATCGCCGCCGTGGCCGTGATCGCCAGTACCGTAGGCCCGGTGATCGGTGGGCTTTTGACCGAATTCTTCGGCTGGCGCTCGATCTTTCTGTTCAACATCCCCTTCGGCCTCGTCGCCATCCTGCTGCTGCTGCGCCTGCCGCCCGGAACGGGGCAGAAGGAGCCGTTCCGGTTCGACTGGCTCGGATTGATCCTCTTTGCCACCTTCGTCTGGAGCACGCTGATCCTCGTCGAGGCGCTGCGCGGGCGCGGGCCGCAGACGCTCGGTGTCTCGGCGATACTCGTGCTGATCGCGATCACGGCCATGATCGGGCTGTACATCCGCGAGAAACGCACTGCGCAGCCGCTCCTGCCCGTCACGCTGCTGGAAAACCCCTCGATCTGGCGCGCTGACGCATTGGCCATGTCGCATGGCGCGCTGTTCGTCTCCCTGATCGCTTTCGTGCCGATCTATCTGCGTGCGGTGCACGGCGCTTCGGCTGCCGAAATCGGGCTGATGATGCTGCCGATGACGGCGGGTGTGGGCTTCGGTGGCTTCGTCGTCGGGCAAGTCGTCAGCAAGACCGGGCGCACGGCGATCTTCCCGTCGCTCGGGTTGATGATCGTGGGGGCGATGCTCCTCTTCCTCGCCTTCTTCGCTCCGTTGCTGAGCATGGTGCAGTTCTCCTGGTATCTCGGCGCGCTGTCGGTCTTTCTCGGTACGGTGATGGGCGTTGTCCAGGTCACGGTACAGTCGGAGGCGGGCAAGAAGATGCTCGGGGCGGCTGCGGCCTCCGTCGCCGTGGCCCGCTCTTTCGGGGCCGCGCTCGGCACCGCGATCGTCGGCGCGGTTCTGTTTGCCGCAGTGGCGGCGACCGGTGTCGAAGTCGCCGGGCCGCTCGAGGCCGTGCTCCAGGGCAGCGATACCGCTCTGGCGGGTATCGATGTGCGGACCGAGGCAGCCATACGCGCTGCGGTCTCGACGGGCTTTCGCAGTGTTTTCCTGACCATCTTCGTCTTCTCCGTCATCGGCTCGGTCTTGTCATGGAGCATTCCGAGGCGCATGATTTGATCGCGGCATCCGTATAAGACGCGATGGCGGCGCGCATGGCGCAATGCGACAAACGCGATCGGCTTTCGAGCAGAGTATCGCGCCTCATGGACAAGAAAACGCAGTTCAACATCTGGTACTGGGTTGCTGCCTTCGCGGGGTTGCTCCTGCTGCAATTCTTTCTGACGACGGCGCAAGTCGCGCAGATCAGCTATTCCGAATTCGAGCAATATCTGAACGAGGGCCGCATTACGCAGGTGGAGGTCTCCGAGCGCCATCTGCGCGGCAATCTCGATCCACCACTTCCCGGCGGCGAGAGCCAGTTCTCGACAGTGCGTGTCGAACCCGAGACCGTGGATCATCTCGCGCAACACGATGTCGAGGTGGTGGGGCGAATCGAGGATACGTTCCTTCGCGATCTGCTCTCCTGGATGCTGCCGCTGCTGCTCTTCATCGGCATCTGGATCTTCCTGCTGCGCCGGATGGCCGGCGGCATGGGCGGGGGGATGATGCAGATCGGCAAGAGCAAGGCCAAGATCTACGTCCAGACCGATACCAAGGTCAGCTTCGATGATGTCGCGGGCGTCGATGAGGCCAAGGACGAGCTCAAGGAGATCGTCGATTTTCTGAAAGACCCGGTGGATTATTCGCGGCTGGGCGGGCACATGCCCAAGGGCGTGCTGCTCGTCGGCCCGCCGGGTACCGGCAAGACGCTGATCGCCCGCGCCGTGGCGGGCGAGGCGCAGGTACCGTTCTTCTCGATCTCCGGATCCGAATTTGTCGAGATGTTCGTGGGTGTCGGCGCGGCGCGGGTGCGCGATCTGTTCGAGCAGGCCCGCAAACACGCGCCGGCGATCATCTTCATCGACGAGCTCGACGCGCTCGGGCGAGCGCGCGGTGCGGGGCCCAGCATGGGCGGGCACGACGAGAAAGAGCAGACGCTCAACCAGCTGCTTGTCGAGCTCGACGGGTTCGATGCCTCGATCGGCGTGGTGCTGCTGGCGGCGACCAACCGCCCCGAAATCCTCGATCCGGCGCTGCTGCGCGCCGGGCGGTTCGACCGGCAGGTGCTGGTCGACCGGCCTGACAAGATCGGTCGCGCGCAGATTCTGCGTGTCCATATGAAAAAGGCGAAACTTGCCGATGATGTGGATCCGGAGAAAGTCGCGGCGCTGACGCCGGGGTTCACGGGGGCGGATCTGGCCAATCTGGTCAACGAGGCGACGCTGCTTGCCACCCGCCGCAAGGCGGACTCGGTGACGCTTGATGATTTCAACAACGCCATCGAGCGCATCGTCGCGGGGCTGGAAAAGCGCAACCGGCTACTTAATCCGAAAGAGCGCGAGGTCGTCGCCTATCACGAGATGGGGCACGCCCTCGCAGCGCTCGCGTTGCCGGGGGTGGATCCGGTGCACAAGGTCTCGATCATTCCGCGCGGCGTAGGTGCGCTTGGCTATACCATCCAGCGCCCGACCGAGGACCGTTTTCTGATGACGCGTGAAGAGCTCCTCGACAAGATGGCGGTGCTGCTCGGGGGGAGGGCGGCGGAATGGGTCGTCTTCGGGCATCTCTCTACCGGCGCCTCCGACGATCTCGCCAGGATTACCGATATCGCCCGCGCCATGGTCACGCGCTATGGCATGTCGGAGAAGCTCGGCCATGTAGCGCTCGAGAAGGAACAGCGCGGGTACGTGGTGCCGGGCAGCGGTTATGGCAATGGCCATGATTACGGAGCGGCGACTGCTGATGCCGTGGATGCGGAGGTCCGCGCCATCATCGACAAGGCGTTCCAGCGGACGGTCACATTGCTGGAGCGCAACCGCGAAATTCTCGACGCGACGGCGAAGCGTCTGCTCGAGGAGGAGACTCTGGATGCGCAGACGCTGCGGCAGATCGTCAGGGAGCGAAAGCTCGTCGTCAGTGCGACAGGTTGAACCACGGACTCATTATCAATTGTCAGACAACGCGCACGCTGATAAAGATAATCGTTGCATATGCAACAGTTTGGAGTGTTTCTAAACTGGAGCCATCGACGTGATCATCTGTTCCTGTAACGTCCTGTCAGATCGTGATGTTCGCGGCTGCGTGAATCCTGGTCCTGATTGTCCGCGCACGGCCGCTCAGGTCTATCGTTGCCTTGGTTGCAGCCCCCAGTGCGGGCGCTGCGCGCGCACGATACGATCCATTCTCGAAGAGGCCGGCGCGACCGGCTCGGGTTGTGTCGGTTGTCCGGCAGCTTGCGAGCACCATCATGCGGAAACCGTTGACTCCATTGGCGTCTGAACCGCAGCAGCCCTGCGTTTGATGCCTATTGACCTTTTCGCGGCTTCACCATAAATCTTTGGAATCATTCTAAACAAGGGACTTTGAACATGAAGGGTGACGCCAAGGTCGTCGAATATCTCAATCGCGGGCTGCGGAGCGAGTTGACGGCGGTCAACCAGTACTGGCTGCATTATCGCATCCTCGACGATTGGGGATACAAGGATCTCGCCCAGTTCTGGCGCAAGGAATCCATCGAGGAGATGCAGCACGCGGACAAGTTCATCGAGCGCATTCTTTTTCTCGAGGGCTTTCCCAATCTCCAGGAACTCGATCCGCTGCGGATCGGGCAGTCGATCGAGGAGATCCTCGCTTGCGATCTTGCTGCAGAGGTAGAGGCGCGCGCTCTTTATCTCGAAGCTGCCAATTTTTGCGATTCCGTCTCGGACCGGGTCTCAAAGAACCTGTTCGAAATGCTTGCCGCCGACGAGGAGGGGCACATCGACTTCCTCGAAACCCAGCAAGAGTTGATCAAGCAGGTCGGCGTCCAGCTCTATGCGCAGAAGCATATCGGCGGGCTGGAGTAATCCGGGGCCTGACGACCGATACATGACCCGCCGGGCCCTGAGGCCCGGCGCTTCCCCCCTGCAGCAAATTTCGGCTATGGTCTCCCGCATCGTGTCCCGGGGGAGTGTCAGCGATGGTGGATATCGCCACGCGCGTCTATAATCACAACTGGAAGATTGATCCGATCGTGCGTTCGGTGCTCGATACGGATTTCTACAAGCTCCTGATGGCGCAGACGATCTTCCGGCGCTATCGCGACGTCGCGGTCACCTTCGGCATCACCAACCGCATGACTTCGGTGCGTCTGGCCGAGCTTGTGGACGAGGGCGAGTTGCGCGAGCAGCTCGACCATGTGCGCACGCTGCGGCTCTCGCGGGGCGAATCGACGTGGCTGCGCGGCAACACCTTCTACGGCAAGCGGCAGATGTTCTCGCCGGAATTCATCACCTGGCTCGAGGATTTTCGCTTCCCGGAATACAATCTCGAAAAGCATGACGGGCAGTATGTCCTGACCTTCGAGGGGCCGTGGATCGAGACCACGATGTGGGAGATCCCGGCCCTCGCCATCCTCAACGAATTGCGTTCCCGCAACGTCACGCGCACCATGGGCAAGTTCGAGCTGCAGGTGCTCTATGCCCGCGCCATGGCCCGGGTCTGGGAGAAGGTTCAGGCGCTCAAGGCGTTGCCGGGGGTCTCGATCGCCGATTTCGGTACCCGGCGCCGCCACAGCTTCATGTGGCAGGACTGGTGCGTCCAGGCCATGATCGAGGGCCTGGGTGATTCGTTCCTGGGCACCTCTAACTGCCTGATGGCCTTGCGCGCCGAGGTCGAGGCGGTGGGCACCAATGCGCATGAATTGCCGATGGTCTATACCGCCCTTGTCGCTGATGACGAGACGGCGATGCGGCGTGCGCCCTATGCGGTGCTGGCCGACTGGCAGCAGGATTACGACGGCAATCTGCGCGTCATCCTGCCCGACACCTACGGCACCACCAATTTCCTCGCTGATGCGCCGGAATGGGTGGCGCAATGGACGGGGATTCGTGTCGATTCGAAGGAGCCGATCGCCGGCGGCGAAGAGGCGATCCGCTGGTGGCGCTCGCGCGGGCAGGACCCGAAAGAGAAACTCGCGATCTTCTCCGACGGGCTCGACGTCGACAGTATCCGGCGTATCTACGGCCATTTTCACGGGCGCATGCGTCTCGGTTTTGGCTGGGGGACACTGCTCACCAATGATTTTCGCGGCTTCATCAGGGATGAGGGCCTCGATCCGATCTCGGTCGTATGCAAGGTCATTGCGGTGAACGGGCGCCCGGCGGTGAAGCTCTCCGACAACCCCACAAAGGCCGTGGGCCCGCCCGACGAGGTGGAGCGCTACCGGCGGATATTTGCGGTCGAGCAGCAAACCGCCCAACCGGTTCTCGTCTGAGCACGCCTTTCCATCATCTGCCGGGCCGGTACTCTCCGGTGCAGCTTCAACCCGGGGGGATAAGCCATGCTAAGCCGTCACGCATTGTCGGAAAACCTTTCGCGTACCGCCACCATCCGCAAGCCCGTGGTACGTGGTGCGGGCGGTGTGGTTGCGGCCCATCACCGTGTCGCGGCGAAGGCCGGGATCGAGATCCTGCGTCGGGGTGGCAATGCCGTCGATGCGGCCATCGCAACGGGATTTGCCGCCGGCGTGGCCGAGCCCTGGATGAGCGGGATCGGCGGGATCGGCGTGATGCTCGTGCGTGAGGCGCGCAGCGGGCGCATTACCGTGATCGATTTCGGCGCCCGTTCGCCGCATAAGCTGGACCCGGCGGATTTCAAGATCATCGGCGGCGCCGATTCCGATCTGTTCGGCTGGCCGATCGTCGAGGAGAACCGGAATGTCATCGGCGCGAAGGCAATTGCCGTGCCCGCCATGGTCGCAGGCCATGCGCTGGCGCATGAACGCTTCGGCTCGAAGCCCTGGGCTGATCTCGTCATGCCAGCGGCGGAGATCGCCCAGACGGGTGTCGAGATCGACTGGTATTCCTCCCTGATCGTGACCACCGCCCTGGCGGACCTCCAGCGTGACCCGGGCTGCGCCGAGCATTTCCTGCGCGGCGGACTGCCCGTCATCCAGGGCCCGACGGCGGGTGCGGCGGCTGCGCGCCTGCCCTGGCCGGCGCTGGCGCGCAGCCTGCGCAGCATCGCCGAGGAGGGAGCCTCGACCTTCTATACCGGCAGTCTTGCGCGCGCGCTGATCGCCGATATCGCAGCGCGCGGCGGCTATCTTTCGATGGATGATCTCGCGGCAGTGAAAGCGCAGATCCGGGAGCCGGCGACGCTGCGCTACCGCGATTACGACATCGCCGTCGCTCCCGAGCTGAATGGCGGGCCGACCATGCTGGAGGCGATGACGACGCTCGTGACAGCGCATACGCCGTCGGGCGATGCGCCCGATGCGGCGATGTATTCCGCCATGGCCGGCGCCCTGAAGCAGGCCTGGACGCGCCGCCTCGCCGAGATGGGCGATCGAACGCCGCACCCGTCCTCGACGACGAACTTCGCCGTGGCGGATGCGGAAGGCAATCTCGTCGTCTGTACCCAGACCCTGCTCTCGCTCTTCGGGGCGCGGCTGCTCTCGCCCGAGACCGGGATCCTGATGAACAACGGCATCAACTGGTTCGATCCGCGCCCAGAAGCGGTCAACGCCATCGGGCCGGACAAGCGGGTTCTGGCCAATTACTGCCCGGCCATTGCCACGGGTGAAGACGATGTGATCGCACTCGGAGGTGCGGGCGGGCGCAAGATCATTCCCGCGATGATGAACCTCCTTTGCTTCATGATCGATCACGGCATGTCGCTGGAAGACGCCATGCATCATCCGCGCATCGACGTGTCGGGCCCCGACAAGGTCGTCGCGGATGCAAGCCTGCCCGAGGCCCTGATCAAAGAACTCGCAGCAAGCCACGAGGTGACGCTGGCGGACCGGGTGCCCTATCCGATCAATTTCACCACGGCGAGTGCGGTGCGCCGGCGCGGCGGGGTCAACGAGGCGGGCGCCGAGCCGGTCCAGCCGACGGCGGAGGCGCTGGCCGTGTAGATCTGCGGCTTCAGCCTGCAAACAGGGTGACGATCAGCGCGCCTGGCGCCGGGCCGGACCGGTGCCTAGGCGATGACGGTGGTGAAGGTTGCGACCGTGAGCAATCGCGCCGATCGCACCAGCTATCCAGACAGTCCGGCATTCAATGCGCGATACGGCAACGAGCGTCATGATTGCCGGAACGAGGAGCGTGATGATTGCCAGGGATTCCGGCAGTCCGGCGTGCTGACCACTAGCGGGGCGAAGCAGCGGTCGCGGAGGTGATGGCGGTGACGTGATCGATACGGTCTTCCAAGTCGGGCGCTTGATGCATCACTATCACACTATGCAGCTCTCATCAGGTTGCGACGACGGTACAATTATAAAAAAATATATTTTAAATATTAATGTATAACTTGCATATATTAACTATAATCTGTTATGATTGATTAGTTGATTTATTTTTTGAGGATTGAGCCATGACGACAGGTGTTGAAGGTGGGCTTGGCCCGACTGGGCATTGGGGGGATGTCGATTATTCGATTTCCGGTGATGATGGTTTGCAGTTCACGCCGATGACGCTGGACCAGGTGCAGGACATGTACAAGCACAACCTGCTCGTCCAGCAGCAGCTGGAGGAAGCGACCCTTGGTGTTTCGAGCACGGTACCCCCGTTTGGTGAGGGCATGTTCCGCTTCAACCGGGACGAAGGCAGTGTCGAGAAGTATGAGCTGTTCGGGGGCGTCTTCAACCCTGATCTTCCGGGCGAGGCGGTCGCGCCGGTCGATGACGAACGGCGGCAATGGCGTCGAGAGAATCTGAACTATGGTGAGAGGAAGGTTGTGGGGCCTGATGGAGCCGTCACGACTCTGGACAAGGAGTACAAGCCGTCTGAGTCTGAGTCTGATAGGCTCGAATTCGTTCCACCCGACGGGGATGCGCAGTTCGGGCTTGAAGGGGCCGATGGCCGGGATGTGCCGGGTTGGCTGGTGGAGTTCTTCCAGCCTATCAGCGACGAACGCACCCCGCGCTTCGAGCACCTCGAGGAAGGGCATAGTGAGGGGGCGCCACCCACTCCGTGACCAAGCAGGGCATGCGACGATCCGGTTCGTCGCTATAACGCCAATGGGGCCCGCAGCCGCTGTGCTGCGGGCTCTCTTCTTATAAAATTAATAGGAGAATTAATTCGAGTTATCTATTTTCGATTGTTTCATGATCCCAAGGCGCATACGGTTGCATTTGTCTCAACCAACCATGAGGGGTTCATCAATGATCCGTAACTTCAGCCAGATCGCCCGCGCTGCCGGCGTTCTCTCCCTCGGTGCCGTCTTCGTCGCGGGAGCCCCCGCGCTCCAGGCGCAGGCCGCGCCGGAACTCGAATTCCACTCGGGCGCCGCTGGCGGAGCCTTCCTTCCCTATGCGGAGGGTATCGCGCAGGTCATCACCGAATCGGGTGTCGCCACGGTTGCAGCGGTTGAGTCTGGTGGATCGAATGCCAATCTTACGGCGATCGAGGAATCCGATTCCGTGATTGCGACGGTGTTCCTTGGCTCGGCCAATGCCGCTATCAATGGCGTTGGCGCCTTCGACGGTAACCCGACCAGCAATACCCGGGCTCTGTTTCCGATGTATATGACGTCGTTCCAGGTCGCAGCCCGTGTCGATGCCGAAATCGGTACGTTCCTGGACCTTGACGGCAAGCGCGTCGGCGCTGGTCCTGCCGGTGGTCCCGCCGAGAATTACCTCACCGCCCTTGCGGAGGCCGTCGGCATTTCGCCGGTCATCGTGAACGGCTCTTCCGCAGAGCATGTCGAGCAGATCGTCGCCGGTGAAATCGAGGCGCTGTGGCAGGGTGCTATCGTGCCGGTGCCAGCACTGGTGGAGGCTGCAGAGCAGACTGACGCGATCGTTTTCGGTCTGACTGATGATGAAATCGATACGATGCTGGAGTTGTTCCCGTTCATGGCGTCAACCGATATTGCCGCCGACACCTATCCCGGTCAGCCTGAAGCCATCCGCAGCGTCGCGGCTTGGAACTTCGTCATGGGCAGTGCCGAAATGTCGGATGATCTGGCCTATGAGATCACGAAGGCCGTGCTCTCGCGCGATGATCTCGGCGATGTGACGCCGCTGGCGGCTTCTTCCACAGCTGAAAACGCGATCGCGAACCGGATCATCGAGTTTCATCCGGGCGCTGTTCGCTTCTACCAAGAAGCTGGTGTGACACTTCCCTGATCGTGCGCTGGTGGCTGACGGTCGCCATTGACACGTGACGATACAGGGCCCCGCGCGCCGCGTGGGGCCTTTTTTGATTCCGTTGTGGGGAAGCGACATGCTTCGTTTTGATTTCGGTCAGAGATACGATACCCTCTGACCAAGTTTCAGGATGCAGTCCAAGCATTATTGTTGGCGCTGCGTCGAGTCAGGTGCCGGGCGCGCATTGCCTGCGGGTAGCGCCGTGTGGCCTACGGGAGACGCGACAGGGTGTATGATTTCAACGACGAGCGCCGCCGCGCCGGGGCGGGCGAGGTGGTGGGCCGAGACGGCGAGGCGTCGCGTGGGCCCGGTTCGCGCGAGCACCTTCGCGCGGCCATTCTCGACAAGCTTGTCTATGCCGTCGGCAAGGACGTGGCGCATGCGAGCGCGCATGACTGGTATGTCGCGGCGGCGCTCGCCCTGCGCGACCGCATCATCGATCGTTGGATGGAATCCACCCGCGAGACCTATCAGCGCGGCGACAAGCGCGTCTATTACCTGTCGCTGGAATTCCTGGTGGGACGCTCGTTCCGCGACTGCATGACCAATCTCGAACTGACCGAGGCGATGGCCGGTGCGCTCGACGATCTCGGGGTCGATATCGAAACGGTGCGGGAGCATGAGCCTGATGCGGCGCTGGGCAATGGCGGTCTCGGGCGGCTCGCAGCCTGCTTCATGGAAAGCCTCGCCAGCCTCGGCATGCCGGCCATGGGCTACGGCATCCGCTATGATTACGGCCTGTTCCGCCAGGCCATCCGCGACGGCGCCCAGCACGAGGTCCCGGAGGACTGGCTGGTCTTCGGCAATCCGTGGGAATTCGAGCGTCCCGAGGCGACCTACGCGATCGGCTTCGGTGGCGACGTTATCGACGAGACCACGGCGAACGGGCATGTGCGCCGCGTCTGGCGCCCCGCGGAGACAGTCAAGGCCATCGCTTACGACACGCCCGTGGTCGGCTGGCGCGGCAAGCGGGTGAACACGCTGCGCCTGTGGTCGGCGCGCGCGTCGGAGCCCTTGGCGCTCGACGCGTTCAATCACGGCGACTATGTCGGCGCCATGGCCAACCGCGCCCGGGCCGAGGCGATCTCCCGTGTGCTCTATCCCAGCGATGCGACGCCGGCCGGTTACGAGCTGCGCCTGCGGCAGGAATTCTTCTTCACCTCCGCCTCGCTCCAGGATCTGGTGCGACGCCATCTCAGCCGCTTCCCCGATCTGCGCAATCTGGCCGAGCAGGCCGCGCTGCAGCTCAACGATACCCATCCCGCGATTTCCGTCGCCGAACTGATGCGCCTGTTGATGGATGTCCACGGGTTCAACTGGGACGAGGCCTGGTCGATCACGCGCAAGACGCTGAACTATACCAATCATACGCTTCTTCCCGAAGCGCTTGAGACCTGGTCGGCCTCACTGATGGAACGCCTCCTGCCGCGCCATCTGGAGATCATCTACCGGCTCAACTGGCTGCATCTGGAACGCGTCCGTGCGCGCTACCCCGGTGACGCAGCCAAGCTGCGCGATCTTTCCATTATCGAGGAGGATAACGGGCGGCGGGTGCGCATGGGCCATCTCGCCTTCATCGGCGCCAGCAAGGTCAACGGCGTCTCGGCCCTGCATACGGAGCTGATGCGCGAGACGGTCTTCGCCAATCTCGACGACATGTTCCCCGGGCGCATCGTCAACAAGACCAATGGCATCACCTTTCGCCGCTGGCTGCAGCAGGCCAATCCGCGTCTGACGGAGCTCGCTGTCGAGGTGGCCGGGCCGCAGGTGCTCGATCAGCCGCAGGCCCTGCTCGGGCTCGCCGATCACGCCGATGACGCGGCCTTGCAGGAGCTCTTCGCGGCCCAGCGGCGCGCGGCAAAGGAAGATCTGGCGCGTTTGATCGCGCGCAGCACGGGGATCCGCGTGGACCCGGCTGCCATGTTCGACGTGCAGATCAAGCGCATCCACGAATACAAGCGCCAGCTTCTGAACCTGCTCGAGACCGTGGCGCTCTACAATGCCATGAAGGCCGACCCGGATCGCGACTGGGTGCCACGCGTGAAGATATTCGCCGGCAAGGCGGCGGCGAGCTACCACAAGGCCAAGCTGATCATCAAGCTGGCCCATGATCTCGGGGCGGTCATCAATGATGATCCGGACCTGCGCGGCCGCCTGAAAGTGGTCTTCCTGCCGAATTACAATGTCAGCCTCGCGGAGGCCATCATCCCGGCTGCGGATCTGTCCGAGCAGATCTCGACCGCGGGCATGGAGGCCTCCGGCACCGGCAACATGAAGCTGGCCCTGAATGGTGCGCTGACGATCGGCACGCTCGATGGAGCCAATGTCGAGATGCGTGAGCACCTGGGCGAGGACAACATCTTCATCTTCGGCCTGACGACGCCCGAGGTCGAGGCGCTGCGGGCACAGGGGTATTGCGAAGCGCCGACGCTCGACCGCTCCACGCGACTCGCAAGGGTCATCTTCGAGATCGAGAACGGTCTGTTCAGCACGGAGGAGCCGCGCCGGTTCGCGCCGCTCCTCGAGGATGTCGCCTATCGCGATCGTTTCATGGTGGCCGCCGATTTCGATTCCTACTGGGATGCCCAGCGCGAGGTGGATGCCCTGTGGCGGGATCCGGCATCATGGTGGCGCAAGGCCATTCTGAACACGGCGCGGATGGGCTGGTTCTCTTCCGACCGCACCATCGCGGAATATGGCCGCGAGATCTGGGGCGTGGTTCCGCGCTGACATCGCCATGATCATGCATTGCCGCCCGCATCAGCGTCTCGATCCGCGCTGAGGCGACGGTATAACGCGTCCCCGCTTTGAGCAGAGGGGGATGACGCCCCCGGACGGGCAGGGGCTCTGTAGAGCGCGCGCGCCTTGACGCAACTTCCCAACGGTTTTCCCTGCAGAAAAAAAAAACGGCTCCCGAAGGAGCCGTTGAAAAAGTTGGGAGGAAACCATGAGCCGAGAGAGACGGCTCGAGGACCGTGCATGCGCGAGGGGATCACGCATACGATACTGCGCGGCTTCTTCGTGGGAGATCGCAATCTCTGATACGTCGAGCGCCGAAGCAGTGATAAATAATTGCTATATGCAGATGCCGCTGTCAACAAAAAATGCGAATTTTTTATATTCATTTGCATGTTTTGGCATTATAGCCATATTAAATCATTGATAAATATATAGAAAATTGTATTTTGGCAGTGTTTTCAGGTGATTGCTATTCGTTGACAGAAACTTCTCCGGCCTCTCCTCTGCGGTAATAGAACCGGTTCACGAGCATTTTTATAATTTTGTATTATACATAGACCAAAATTACGCATAGAAGGCTGGTTCCCCCGAGCGAGTCAGCGGGAACCGCAAGTGTGAGGCAGGGGCCTCCATAGCAATCATGTTGACGATCCCTACAATCCAAAAATGACACCTTCTGCAGATTACGTCAACAAATTATTGATAAAAATACGACGTTTTATAAGCGTTAGCGAATGCGATCCCGCATCGGGATCGCCGGGCGCCTTCCGCTCACTGGGCGCCTGTCGGTGGCGCCTGCGGCTCGGTCAGGCTCCATTGGGTCAGCACCACATAGCCGTCGGATGTCGCAATGACGAGCTGCTGCTGGTATCGACTGACAAGGGTGCCTGGCCTGTGATCGTGCGCTTCCTCCCAGCCGCTCGCATTGCGCACATAGAGGCTGCTTTCGCCGATCCTTGCGATACACTGGATCCGCCCGAAGGCGCGCAATCGGGCCAGGACCGCTGTGGTTCCCTGTTCGAAGGGAAGGCGACGGTCATCATTGCTGGTGCGCTGCCAGTAGCTGCCGCCATCCTGTGGACGCGCGTTTTGCCACAGGCGCGGCAACTCCGTCGCCAGTCGCCCCGCAATCCGTCCGGCTGCGAACTGGCAGCGCACCAGCAGGCTGTCGTTGTCATCGTGGGGGCTGACGGGAAAGCTCTCGCGGTCGATGATGTCGCCGGCATCGAAGCGGGGCGAGAGCTTGTGCGCTGTCACGCCCCATTCCGCGCGGTCTTCCATGAGCGCACGCATCAGGGGGTAGGGCCCGCGCCCCTCCGGCAGCGGCGACGGGTGAAAATTCAGCGCATAGGGCAGATGCGGCTCCCAGCCGAGCACCTTCCACGGATATCCGGCAACGATGAGACATTGCGTGCCATGCGCCCCAAGATTGGCGAGATCCGCGTCGCAGATCGGTGACAGCTGGGCGGGAATCCCGGCCTTGCCGGCCAGTTCCACCACATGCGTATTGCTGTCGAGCGGATTGTTGCAGGGCCGTGTGAAGAGTTTGACCGGCGTCCAGCCGGCCTTGAGCAGGGTCGCGAAGACGGTGCTCATCATGTCGATACCGGCATAGGCGAAGCGCATGTCATCCCTCTTGATCTCGGCCTCGTCCGCGCGTTCTGGACGTGGGCGGATTGTGCCATAGGTTAGCGTGAAATTCTGAATGGACCATGCAACACAAGGTTTCGCGGGGCATCTGATGGCAGGCAGAACCAATCGACGCGGCGCTGGCGAAAACCGACGACTCCGCCTCGTGCTCGGCGATCAACTGAGCCGCGATCTCGCGGCCCTGCAAGATCTCGACCCCGATCGTGACACCGTGCTCATGCTCGAAGTGAACGAGGAGGCGGTCTATGTGCCCCATCACAAGCAGAAGATCGCCTTGATCCTGTCGGCCATGCGCCATTTCGCGAAGGAGCTCGAGCAGGAAGGGATCGCGGTCGATTACGTTCGCCTCGACGATCCGGAAAACACGGGCTCCTTCTCCGGTGAAGTGGCCCGTGCGGTCGCGCGCCACCAGCCGGATGCGCTCGTCGTTACCGAGCCGGGTGAGTGGCGGGTCTGGCGGATGATGCAGGATTGGCGCGAGGAACTCGGCATTCCGATCGAGATCCGCGAGGATGATCGCTTCCTCTGTTCGCGCGAGGCATTCGCGCAATGGGCCGAGGGGCGCAAGGCGTTGCGAATGGAGTACTTCTACCGAGAGATGCGCAAGCGGACCGGGTTCCTGATGGAGGACGGGGAGCCCGTAGGCGGCAGCTGGAATTTTGACGCGGAGAACCGCAAGAGGCTGCCTGATGATCTGACGATTCCCGCACCGTCACGATTCGCTCCGGATGCGATCACGCAGGAAGTACTCGATCTGGTGGAGGAGCGCTTCTGCGACCATTTCGGTACGCTCGACGGTTTCGCCTGGGCGGTGACCCGGGAGGATGCCCTGCGAGCGCTGGAAGCCTTCATCCGGCAGCGGCTGTGGCATTACGGCGATTATCAGGATGCGATGAAACAAGGTGAGCCGTTCCTGTTTCACGCGCTGATCTCGCCTTGTCTGAATTGCGGTCTGTTATCGCCGCGCGAGGTCTGCGAGGCCGCCGAGGCGGCCTATGACGCCGGCAAGGCGCCGCTCAATGCCGTCGAGGGCTTCATTCGTCAGATCATCGGCTGGCGCGAATATGTGCGCGGCATCTACTGGCTGCGCATGCCCGATTACGCGCAGACCAACGCCCTCGGCGCCCGGCGCGGGCTTCCGGATTTCTATTGGAGCGCGAAGACAGACATGGCCTGCATGCGCGCCTGCGTGGAGGCGACACGCGATCATGCCTATGCCCACCACATCCAGCGGCTGATGGTCCTGGGCAATTTCGCCCTGCTTGCGGGTATCACGCCCCGGGAGGTGCAGGAATGGTATCTACTGGTCTATGCCGACGCCTATGAATGGGTCGAACTGCCGAATGTGCACGGCATGGTGCTGTTTGCCGATGGCGGGTTGCTCGCCTCCAAACCTTATGCCGCCTCCGGCGCCTATATCGACCGGATGTCGGATTATTGCAAATCATGCCGTTACGACGTGAAGCAGAAGCTCGGTGAAAAAGCCTGCCCGTTCAATTATCTGTATTGGAATTTTCTCATCGAGAACGAAGACAGGCTGAAGGGCAATCCCCGCATGGGTATGCCTTATCGCAATCTCGCCCGCATGTCCGACGAGCGCCGCGCGGCGATCAGCGCCGACGCCAGCGCATTTCTCGATGCGATCGGTGCCGCAGAGCGTGAGTGATCAACCCGCGCGCGGGCGGCGCAACCTGATGCCGAGACTGTACAGCATCACCAGAACGGTGATGCCGTAGAGCAATCCGCCGCCGATCGCCAGAATGGCGAGCTGCGCCTCGGCCAGCATCGCGCCGGGCAGGGTCGAGATGATATCGGCAAGGGGCGTACGGGCAAGCAGCACGAAAGCGGCCAGCAACATGCATCCCGCCAGGGCCGCCGCCAGCACCTTGCCCAGATAGACGTCCGGCGCGCTCCAGCTTCGCCTGCGCGCCACGATCATGAGCAGACCAAGATTGACCCAGGCGCCGATGGCCGTCGCGAGGGCGAGCCCGACCACGCCGAACGGGCCGGTGAGCACCAGCTTGAAGGCGATGTTCACCGCCACCGCCGTGAGCGAGATCTTCAGCGGTGTGACCGTGTCGGAGCGCGCATAGAAGCTCGCCAGCGCCGAACGGATCAGCACCACGGCGGGCAGAGCGACGGCATAGGCGGCGAGAATGCTGCCCGCCAGCGCTGCATCCTCCGCGGTAAAGGCGCCGCGTCCGAACAGGGCGAGCATGATCAGATCGGGGATCAGTACGAAGGCGACCATGCAGGGCAGGGCGATGGCAAGAATGATCGACGCCGCCCGGTTCTGCGAGCGATGCGCGCCCGCCTCATCGCCTTCCGCGACTCGCCGGCTCATTTCCGGCAGGAGCACGGTGCCGGCGGCGATCCCGATCACGCCCACCGGCAATTGATACAGCCGATCGGCGTAGTACAGCGCAGAGACGGCGCCGACGGGCATCAGCGAGGCAATGATCGTATCGGCAAACATCGCGATCTGCACACCGGCAGAGCCGATCACGGCGGGGCCGAAGGTCTTGAAGAAATGCACCATCGCCTTGTCGAAGCGGGGGATGGCGAGTTTCGGGGCGAGGCCGTTGCGCCGCGCATCGGCCCACACAAGCAGCAGTTCCAGCACCCCGGCTACGGCGACCCCCCAGGCGGCAGCGTGGCCCGCCGTGGGAAACAGGAAGGCGAGGCCGAGGCCGGCGATCAGCGAGAGGTTCAGCAGGATCGGCGCAGCCGCTGCGGCAGCGAAACGGTCATGCGCGTTCAGGAGCGCTGAAAGAAGCGTCACCAGCGTGACGAAAAGCAGATAGGGAAAGGTGATGCGCGTGAGTGTGATGGTCAGATCATAGCGCTCGGGGTCGCTTACCACACCGGGAGCGAGCAGGCCCACCAGCCACGGCATCGCCGCGAGGGCGAGGGCGAGCAGTGCGATCTGGATAACGAGGGTCAGCGTCCAGATCCGGTCGGCGAAAAGGCGCCCGGCCTGCGAACCGCCTTTCTCACGCGTCTGCGCATAGGTGGGGATGAAGGCGGCGTTGAAGGCGCCCTCGCCGAAGATGGTGCGGAAATGATTGGGCAGGCGCAGCGCGATGACGAAGGCATCGGTTATCGGGCCGACACCCATGATCGCGGCCATGACGATGTCGCGCACGAATCCTGTGATCCGCGAAACCATGGTCCAGCTGCCGACCGAGGCAATTTTCCTGAACATGCCGCGAATCCGATCCCGCCACCAATCCAGCGGCGAGTTTTGAGCTTCCGCGCCCGGAAAGGCAAGGGCATGACGATCCGGGCTGCGGTATCGGACTCGTCAGACCATGGCGAAGATGCGCGCCGGGCCGCCGGTGCCACCACGGATTTTCGGCGCGCCGACGACCAGGGTCGCGCCGCGGGCCGGCAGCGCATCCAGATTGGCAATGCATTCCAGCCCCCAGCGATTGGTGGGCAGCCAGGCATAGTGCGTCGCGAAATCGGGGGAGGGGCCGAAATCGAGCGACAGCGTATCGACCGCCATACCCACCGCGCTGGTCTCCTCCATCAGCATCTGTGCCGCCTCGATGTGGAAGCCCGGGAAGTGCATGGTGCCGTCCTCGTCCGCGTTGCGGAATTTGGCGTCATCGACATACCGGTCCCAACCGGAATTCATGGCGACGCAGCAATTCTCCGGCAGCGGGCCGTGCTCGGCGATCCAGGCGGCGATATCGTCGGGCGTCACCTGCGCATCGGGATCGGCATCCGCTTTCTCCCGAATATCGAGGATCGCCAATGGCACGACGAGATTGCCCAGCGGAATTTCCGCCACGCTCTGGCCATCCTCGGAAAAGTGCAGCGGGGCGTCCACATGGGTCCCGGTATGTTCGTTGATGGTGTTCACGTTGAGGTTGAACATGTGCTCGTCCCATGTGAACTGCTCTTCGACGAACACTTGCTGCTCGCCGAAATAGGTTGGAAAATCCGGATGCAGTTCGTGGGTCATGTCCTCCACGCGCATCGCGGCCTGGGCGCGTGCGGGTGCGATGGTAGCGATGCCGCTCGCAGCTGCCGCAGCGGCTGCCCCACCGGTTGCAGTTCTGCGAAAGAAGTCCCGCCGGCTCATCATCCGGTTCTTCACGCTTTCGATGACGCAATGTGTGCACATGATCGACCGCTCCCCTGATTGTTCTGTCGAGGTCAGTCATCAGTGTGGAGCGGGAAGTATTGCGCAGGCAAGCAAATAAAACGGGCAAAATTATCCGTGATGTTATAATATTATTTTCAAGCATTGCCATCGCCCTCGGCATGCGGGCCGTGAAAAGGCTTCAGGATGCTTGTCGATCATTCGGACAAAGCTGAAGGGTGAGAGGGCGGGTGGAGAACCATGTCGCTATCGGCATGATCCTGATCCGCCGTTCCCCCTGCGCCGTCTCGCTCGGCACCCTCCCGAGGTGCTCAGCAGTTGAGTCCGAATGGCTCACGGGCGCAATGAGGGTCGCTCTAGAAATTCTGCAAGGGAGCGCGTACGAAGGGGCGCGCCCAATCCGCGAGATAGAGATCCGTCGTCGAACTGATGCATAATTCGTCGTCCCCCACACCCTCTGTCGATAAGGTGCAGTAGTTGTACCATTTCGTAAGACCTTCGGAGAATCGCGGGCCGGGAATACCGTCGATCGCCGCAGTATAGAAGCCGCGCTTCGCCATAAGTTTCTGCGCTTCGATGATGGTCCGCCGGGAAAGTTGCTGGACCAGTTGATCCCGCTCCCGTGCCCGACCACCCCAGGCGTCGGAGGAAGGCTGGATTAACCTTGCGGCAGCATAGTGCCGCCCCTGTTCGTCATGCGCGCGGTCGATGAACAGGGCAAAAACGAGCGACTGGAAGCGAACCGCGTTTGAGCTCAACGCATCAGGGGCGACGATGGCGAGGCGCAGGCCTTTATGCGCTTCTTCCAGATTCCGGATCCCATAATCCAGATCGTCCTCTCCGGTCCCAAGCAGGCAATTTGATCGCATGCTTGCATAGGCGAATGCGAGATTGCGTGCCGCGGCTGTGTGAGCAGAGTTGCGACCAAGTACGAGCGGCGAGAGAAGTAGCCTGCGTAACAGATCGTCCAGGTCCGTCCTGTTTTCGATCTCATGGATCGGCTCGAGGCTCTCCATGATGCGAGGTCCGGCCCAATCAACGATATCGCGCGCAACCTGTTCCCGTTCAGGGAGTCTGGAGAAGCTCTGCGCAAGCCCTCGATCGTCAACACAGGGAGAGAAGTCCTCCGGCATCTCGCCTGTGAGACGGATGACATGGGCCGGCGCAAAGCCATCATCGGAGGCCTTCTGCAGATAGGTTTCCGCCAGCTCGGGAAGATCCGGATAGAGCCGTTCCAATGGATGCGTCGACCATCTCAACCCGTTGCCGATCCGGAATCTGTCGACCACGCCGGGATACAGACTTCTGACGGAGTCAGCCCGGATTTTGTAGCGGCTTCGTTCTCTGGAATAATCCCGCTCGCGCTGCCAATCAGCGAATTGAATGCTGCCGAGAATGCCCAAGGCCGTCATAGCTTCCGGGGAGCCTGCTTCTGCACGGTCCTGGAGCAGAGCTATCAGGCGTCGTGGCTGCTCTTCTCGGTCGAGAAGTGACAGCATGGTCATGTCACGCAGGGCGGCATTGTCGATCACCCAGGCGTCCGGTTCACTGATGCGGTAGCGGTCAAGAGCAGCGGGATCACTGAATGCGGCGATCACGGCCTCGAAGCTGGCCTCGTCATCGCAGCCCTGGTCGAGCATCTCCTTGAGAGCTTCTGCAAGCGCCATCATCCGCAGCGATTCATCCCCTGCATGGAGCGCGGTCGAAAATTCCGCTGGCGTCATACCCTCGACAGTGCAGGGTCTGTCGGCAAGGGCCGTGCCTGACGACAGGTTGAATGTACAACATGCCGCCGTAAGTATGATCCCGATCAGTTTCTTCATTGCGCCCCCCCCCAATGATGTCCCTGTCGTGAATTTCGTGCGATCAATACCGTGCGAGCACATCCGCGATATACGGTTGGGCCCATTCGGCATCCGCGAGAGTCTGCGGTGTCCAAAGGCATTTATCGAGGTGCATTCCCCGGTCTTTCTCGCAGAAATAGCTCCATTGCCGCAGGCCGCTCAGAAAGTTCGGCCCGGGAATGCCGTCGATCGCTGCCGTGTAGTAACCGTGCTCAGCCATGATCTTCTGGGCTTCCCGGATGGTCTCGCGTGAAAGACGGCCAACGAACTGCTCCACCAGGTCGTCATGGAAATCCAGAGTCTCACGATACGCCCCCTGCTGGAGGAAACGCGCCGCTGCGTAATGGCGATCCGGGTTTTCGTAGAAGGTATCGATGACCCATGCGAAGACGAGCGATTCATGGATAGGGACCAATCGGCCGGGCGCCATGATCGCGTATTGCAAGCCGATGGCTGCCTCATCGAGGTCTTCGACCCCGAAATCCATGATGTGGTCTTCGGTCGAGAAGGCGCAGTTCGAGCGGATGCCCGCATAACCATAGGCGACCCACGCGGCATTCAAGGCGTAGGGGTGTCGACGCCTGTCTCTGTCCCATTCGAAGCTCTCTGTGATGATGTCCCGCGACCAGTCGATCAGATCCTGCGCCACGCTCTCGCGATCGGGTAGTTGGGAGAAGGCTTCGAGAAACCGGTTCCTCGGTTGCTCTTCGTCCTCCTCGTCGGACTCGAGCGGGACCCCGAGGAAATTTCTTCCAGCAGACGGGACTGCCCGGCATGGCATGAAGCGCCGCAGTTCCTGATTCGCGAGGTGAAATATGTGAGCTGGTGCGAAACCGGCCCTGGAGGCGCGGGCCATATAGCGGGGCGCTTCCTCACCGAGATCGGGTGCGATCGTGAGGATCGGGTGGTTGGTGCTTTCCACCCAACCCGCCATATCAAAGAATTCTACGCTTTTGGGGAAATCCTCATCATATCGACGATAGGCACCTCGCCGATATTCCTGGCGTTGCCAATCCAGGGAGGAGGTCTGACGCTCGCCGAGATGGGCGAAGGCCATCATCGCGGCAGGATCACCGGCTTCGGCAACTGACTGGAGATCGGCGAGAAGCTTCCTGATCGGCTCGTCATGTCCGAGCATCAGCAACTCGGTGACGATGCGCACCCAGGAGTCGTCGATCTGCCAGGGATCAACATCCTCGGACTGGAAAAGGCCGGGAGTTCGGTCATCGAGGAAGATGGCGATCACCTGATCAAAGATTTCGGCATCGGTGCATCCATTTTCCAGCATGGACTCGGTCAGGAGAAGTGGAGTGAGGCTGCGGGCATGCGGATCGACGAAATAGTCCTCGGCGAATTCATCTACCGGATACGATCGGCTGACATGGCAGGTTTCGTCTGCGAGGGCGTCACTTGCCAGCGGCATGACGGCGAGCCAGGCGATGCCGGTCACGACAAGTGCAAGCTTCCTCATATCCGGCCCCCGTTGATCCAGCGTCGAGCGCGACATGCGCAAGGACTGGTGCAGGGCCTTGCGCAAGCTTCGGCGCAAGGTCCGGCACAAGCCTGTCCCCTTTGCGCGCAGGAACGACCGTCGCCGGAGTGCCTGCGACACAACCATAGAAAATTCTATCGGGGAAATTGCAATGCGAAAACCGGAATTGCAACTCTGAAGTCAACAGGCCTGAATCAAGATGATCAGGTTCGCTGCGGGCCCTTATCCCTCAAATGCATAGCCCGCGCCGCGCACGGTGCGGATCGGGTCTGAACCCGATTGCGCCTTAATGGCCTTGCGCAGGCGGCCGACATGGACATCGACGGTGCGCTCGTCGATATAAACGTCGCGACCCCAGACATTGTCGAGCAGCTGCTCGCGGGTGAAGACGCGGCCCGGGCTGCGCATCAGGAATTCGAGCAGGCGAAACTCCGTCGGGCCGAGATGCAGTTCGGTGCCGTTGCGGCGCACCCGCCGGCTGTCGCGGTCGAGCTCGATATCGCCGGCGACCAGCTTGTCGGTCAGCAGGTTGGGATCAGTGCGGCGCAGCAGCGCTTTCACACGGGCGATGAATTCCGGAACGGAAAACGGCTTGACGATATAATCGTCGGCGCCCGTGGCGAGACCGCGCACACGGTCGCCTTCCTCGCCGCGCGCGGTGAGCATGATCACCGGCAGGCGGCGCGTGTTTTCCCATGCCCGGATACGCCTGCAGAGCTCGATGCCGGAAATCCCGGGCAGCATCCAGTCCACGATGGCGATATCCGGCACATGTTCCTTGAGCCGGATTTCCGCGTCGTCACCACGCATCACGCAATCGACCTCGTAGCCTTCCGCTTCGAGATTGTAGCGCAGGAGCAGGGTCAGCGCTTCCTCGTCCTCGACCACCAGAACCTTCGTCGACATCGTGTCATCGCCTCATGCTGCGGC
>Ga0008836_100155_pt1 | contig 65138 bp, 67 predicted proteins | sample HotLakConsUCCR28_FD_62214 | JGI IMG/M metagenome (GOLD analysis project Ga0008836, IMG submission 62214) | Hypersaline microbial mat communities from Hot Lake, Washington, USA - Hot Lake Consortium UCC-R28 (Hybrid Assembly) ... | reverse complement strand
GCGATACTCGCCGAAATACTTCGTGATCGCAGCCGTCAGAGACGTCTTGCCATGGTCAACGTGACCAATCGTGCCAATGTTCACATGCGGCTTGTTGCGCTCGAATTTGCTTTTGGCCATGTGAGATCTCCACTTCTTTCAGCCGGTTAAGGCTATGAATTTGACTTGTTGTTCAGGGTCGCCCGATCAGGCGAATTTCTTCTGGATTTCCTGAGCCACCGCGGTCGGCACCGGCTCGTAATGGTCGAACTGCATCGTATACTGGGCACGGCCCTGCGACATCGAGCGCAGCGTATCGACGTATTTGAACATGTTGGCGAGCGGGACCATCGCATTGATCACCACTGCAACCCCGCGGGTCTCCTGACCCTGGATCTGGCCGCGCCGTCCATTCAGGTCGCCGATGACGCCGCCGACATAATCTTCCGGCGTCACGACTTCGACCTTCATGATCGGCTCGAGAAGCTGAGCGCCGGCCTTCTGGGCCCCTTCACGGAATGCCGCACGCGAGGCGATTTCGAAGGCGAGAACACTCGAATCCACGTCGTGGTAAGCGCCGTCGATCAGCGTCGCCTTGACGCCGAGCATCGGGAAGCCCGCCAGCGGACCGGAAGAAAGCACGCTCTGAATGCCCTTCTGGACACCCGGAATGTATTCCTTCGGCACGTTGCCGCCCACGATCTTGGACTCAAAGACGAACTCGTCGCTGTCCGGGTTCGGCTCGAAGATCAGCTTGACGCGGGCGAACTGTCCCGTGCCGCCAGTCTGCTTCTTGTGGGTGTAATCGATCTCGGCAACACGCGTGATCGTCTCACGATAAGCAACCTGCGGGGCGCCAACGTTGGCCTCGACCTTGAACTCACGCTTCATGCGGTCGACGAGAATGTCGAGGTGGAGCTCACCCATGCCGGCAATGATCGTCTGACCGCTTTCCTCGTCGGTCTTCACGCGGAAGGACGGGTCCTCGGCGGCCAGACGGTTGAGCGCGAGGCCCATCTTTTCCTGGTCGCCCTTGGTCTTGGGCTCGATCGCGATCTGGATGACCGGCTCGGGGAATTCCATACGCTCGAGAATGACGGGGTGCAGCGGATCGCACAGCGTGTCGCCGGTCGTCGTGTCCTTGAGACCGGCGAGCGCGACGATGTCGCCAGCGAAGGCTTCGTCGATGTCGGAACGGGAATTGGAGTGCATCTGCAGCATGCGGCCGATGCGCTCCTTCTTGCCCTTGACGGTGTTTTCCAGCGAAACGCTCTTCTTCAGAACGCCCGAATAGATGCGACAGAAGGTGAGCGAGCCGACGAAGGGATCGTTCATGATCTTGAAGGCCAGCATGGAAACCGGCTCGTCGTCGGACGACTTGCGGATAATCTCCTGCTCGGTCTTGGGATCGATGCCGTTGATGGCGAAAACGTCCACAGGCGACGGCAGGAAGTCGACCACACCATGAAGAAGCGGCTGCACGCCCTTGTTCTTGAAGGCCGAACCGCAGAACATCGGGAACATCTTGACCAGGATGGTGCCCTTGCGGATGAGCGCACGGATCTCGTCATTGGAAGGCATCTCGCCTTCCAGGTAACGCTCCATCGCGCCCTCATCCATCTCGACGGCCTGCTCGATCATCTTCTCGCGGTATTCCTCGGCACGATCCTTCAGATCAGCCGGAATCTCGAGGATGTCCCACTCGGCGCCTAGATTCTCGGACTTCCAGACCAACGCTTTCATCTCGATGAGATCGACGACGCCGACGAAATCGTTCTCGGCACCGATCGGCAGCTGCACCACGACCGGATCCGCACCGAGACGACTCTTCACCATCTCGACGGAGCGGTAGAAGTCGGCACCGATCTTGTCCATCTTGTTGCAGAAGATCATGCGCGGGACATGATACTTGTCGGCCTGGCGCCAGACGGTCTCGGTCTGCGGCTCGACGCCAGCGTTGGCGTCCAGCAGCGCGATGGCGCCGTCGAGCACGCGCAGCGAACGCTCGACCTCAATGGTGAAGTCGACGTGTCCGGGGGTGTCGATGATGTTGAAGCGGCGCTTCTTGCCGTCGCGGCCTTCCCAGAAGGTCGTGGTCGCGGCGGACGTGATGGTGATGCCGCGCTCCTGCTCCTGCTCCATCCAGTCCATGGTCGCGGCGCCGTCGTGGACTTCGCCAATCTTGTGCGACTTGCCCGTGTAGAACAGCACACGCTCGGTGGTCGTGGTCTTGCCGGCGTCGATGTGCGCCATGATACCGAAATTACGGTAGTCTTCGATATTATATTCGCGGGCCATGGGAAGAATGCCTTTCGAGTCTCGATCGCGCCGGACTTACCAGCGGTAATGGGCAAAGGCGCGGTTGGCCTCCGCCATCTTGTGGGTGTCTTCGCGCTTCTTGACGGCGGTGCCGCGGTTGTTGGCCGCGTCCATGAGTTCGCCGGACAGGCGCTCGATCATGGTCGTCTCGTTGCGTTTGCGCGCAGCAGTGATCAGCCAGCGGATGGCCAGTGCCTGGCGGCGCTCCGGACGAACATCGACCGGAACCTGGTAGGTCGCACCACCAACGCGGCGGGAACGAACCTCGACATGCGGCGCCACGTTCTCGAGCGCCTGGTGGAAGATGCCGACGGGCTCCTGCCGGGTCTTGTCGCTGACCTGGTCGAGGGCGCCATAGACGATGCTTTCGGCGGCCGACTTCTTGCCGTCATACATGACGGCATTCATGAACTTCGTGATCACCAGATCGCCGAACTTGGGATCCGGGTTGATCTCACGCTTTTCTGCACTGTGGCGTCTGGACATGTCTTTCGTCTCTCACGATCAGCGGCCGATGCCCGATACACGGGCATCAATGCCGGAAAACCCTACTTCGGACGCTTGGCGCCATACTTGGAGCGGCGCTGCTTGCGATTCTTCACACCCTGCGTGTCGAGCACGCCGCGGATGATATGGTAGCGCACGCCTGGCAGATCCTTCACGCGGCCGCCGCGGATCATCACCACGGAGTGCTCCTGAAGGTTATGGCCTTCGCCCGGGATGTAGCCGATCACCTCGAAACCATTGACAAGACGAATCTTGGCAACTTTGCGCAGTGCCGAGTTCGGCTTCTTCGGCGTCGTTGTGTAGACGCGTGTGCAGACGCCCCGCTTCTGCGGGTTTTCCTGCATGGCCGGAACCTTGTTGCGCTTCACCGGCGCGGTGCGCGGCTTGCGGATCAGCTGGTTGACGGTAGGCATCAAACCTTCCTTCTGTCTCAATACCTTCGAGCCCACAGGGGCCGTTACATACATTTCCATGCACAAATCCGGGCAACGCACCGCTCAACTGCGGTCCTGCCCGAACAAATCGCAGAGGAAGCGCCAAGGGCGCTTCATGCAGCCGGAGATGTCATTCGCTCGTAGAACGAACCCTGTTTGAGGCGAACTTCAGCGCGAGACGCGCCGAACGAACCAGCCTCACATCGGCTCAGATGATGCGGCTTCTATCCCCAGACCCCTTCGCCGTCAACCCCGAGGCCACGAAATTCGCGCTTTGAGGGGCAGTTGCGGCCTTGGCGTGCGAATATTTCGCATCCCTATGCAGCCACCGCAGGAAATGATCGCCGCCGGGCTCCACGATTGGAACCGAACGTGCGAGAATTGCCACTGGAACTGCGTCGACCAGGCCCAGATGGGTGCCCGAGTCGAGAATCGCAAGATCACGATCAAAGGGAATCGCCATGAACGATACTGACGAGCCGCGCGTCATGCTGATCTCTGGCCGCGTGTGGAAGGAGAAGGACGGGGCAAGCGAGGGTGTACACGTCATGCTGACGGCACCGGACGATGATTCCGCCGTGCGCCGTGCACTCGACGCCTTGGCACAGGAAGGTTACGCCGAAGCCGAATTTGACCAGATCGGCGAGATGGAGGGCCAGCCGCTGGAGGAGCCGCACCAGTCAGCCTGGCAGGGCGCGGTGGAAGGCGACGTCTCGGTGGTCACTTTCGACGAACCCATCTAAGCACCGACAGGGATGCAGACACGACAAGGCCGCGGAGATGTCCTCCGCGGCCTTGTTCCGTTCAGATGCGGCGGATGCCGGTCAGTGTGCCAGCACGGCCAGAAGCAACAGTGCGATGATGTTGGTGATCTTGATCATCGGATTAACGGCGGGGCCCGCCGTGTCCTTGTAAGGATCGCCCACCGTGTCGCCGGTGACGGCTGCCTTGTGGGCATCCGATCCCTTCTCGTGGCGCACCCCGTCCTTGTCGACGAAGCCGTCCTCGATGAGCTTCTTGGCGTTGTCCCAGGCACCGCCGCCCGCCGTCATGGAAATGGCGACGAACAGGCCGGTGACGATGACGCCGAGCAGCATGGCGCCGACCGCGGCAAAGGCCTGATCCTTGCCGGCCACGAAGTAGAACACCAGGAAGACCACGATTGGCGACAACACCGGCAGCATGGACGGTATGATCATCTCCTTGATGGCGGCCTTGGTCAGAAGGTCGACGGCGCGGCCGTAGTCCGGCTTGACCTCCCCTTTCATGATGCCCGGGTTTTCCCGGAACTGGCGGCGCACCTCCTCGACGATCGCGCCAGCTGAGCGGCCGACCGCAGTCATCGACATCCCGCCGAACAGGAAGGGCAGAAGCCCGCCGATCAACAGGCCGGCGACCACATACGGGTTGGACAGCGCAAAATCGACCGTGACGCCGTCGAAGAACGACCCCGGCTCCGCGATGGAGGCAAAGAAGCGCAGGTCCTCCGTGTAGGCCGCAAAGAGTACCAGCGCGCCCAGACCGGCCGAGCCGATGGCGTAGCCCTTGGTGACCGCCTTGGTCGTGTTGCCAACGGCGTCGAGCGCGTCGGTGGTGTTGCGAACCTCCGGTGGGAGATCGGCCATCTCCGCAATGCCGCCGGCATTGTCGGTGACCGGTCCGAAGGAATCGAGCGCCACCACCATGCCCGCGAGTGCCAGCATGGTCGTGACCGCGATCGCGATGCCGAACAGTCCCGCCAGCAGGTAGCTGACGACAATACCAGCCACGATGACGATGGCCGGCATGGCCGTCGCCTCAAGCGAGACGGCCAGGCCCTGGATGACGTTGGTGCCGTGGCCGGTGACGGAAGCCTGGGCGATGGAGCGCACTGGGCGATAGTTCACGCCGGTGTAGTATTCGGTGATCCAGATGATCAGGCCGGTGACCGCCAGACCGACGACGCCGCAGAAAAACAGGTTCGACGCCGGAAACGTCGTGCCGTTTGCCATGGTGTAGACGGTACCGCCGCCGAGCCATCCCCAGACGATCAGCGCAACGGCGACGACCGACAGGCCGGCCGTGGCCCAGAAGCCCTTGTAGAGGGCGCCCATGATGGAGTTGTTGGCGCCGAGCTTCACGAAGAAGGTGCCGGCGATCGAGGTGACGACGCAGGCCGCGCCGATGACCAGCGGGAAGAGCATCAACGTGAAGGCCGTATCGCCGGTGAAGAACAGCGAGGCCAAGACCATCGTCGCGACCATGGTCACGACATAGGTCTCGAACAGGTCGGCCGCCATGCCCGCGCAGTCGCCGACATTGTCGCCGACATTGTCGGCGATGGTGGCCGGGTTGCGCGGATCGTCCTCGGGGATGCCGGCTTCCACCTTGCCGACGAGATCGCCGCCGACATCGGCACCCTTGGTGAAGATGCCGCCGCCGAGACGCGCGAAGATGGAGATCAGCGAAGCGCCGAAGCCGAGCGCGACGAGCGCGTCGATGACGGTACGACTGGTGGCCTCAAATCCCATGCTGATGAGCACGGTGAAATAGACGGAGATGGACAACAGCGCGAGGCCGGCGACCAGAAGGCCGGTGATGGCTCCCGACTTGAAGGCGATGTCGAGGCCCGCGGCGAGGCTGTTGGATGCGGCCTGGGCGGTGCGGACATTGGCGCGCACCGATACATGCATGCCGATGAAGCCGGCAGCGCCCGACAGCACCGCACCAATGAGAAAGCCGACCGCCGCCGCCCAGGTGAGCAGCCACCAGGCCAGCACGAAGACCACTGCGCCAACCATGGCGATGGTCGTGTATTGCCGTGTCAAATAAGCTTGGGCGCCCTCCCGGATCGCGCCCGCGATTTCCTGCATGCGTGCATTGCCCTGATCGGCCGCAAGGACCGACCGCGTTGCCCAAATGGCGTAGAGGACTGAAAGCAGACCGCAGGCAATGACTACATAAAGCATTGTCATGCCAAATTTTCCCTTTTTCTGGCCCGAACGTAACCCCTCCCCGGACCGATGAAGGCAGACGGAATCGCCGAGCGAAACCCCGCGCCATTCGCGCTTATTGGAAACGCATCTGTCAAGATCAGAAGTTGGCAGGTGGGAAGGTGCGCCGGATGATCCCCGGCGCAGTACTTAAGAGGTGGCGAGCGGGGTGCGGCGGGCCACCAGCATGAGATAGCCCAGGGCGATGAGGCAGAACACGGTGACCGGGAAGACGATCCAGTTCAGCATGTCCCAGCCCCAGACATTAAAGACCACGCCGGACATGAAGGAGCCGAAGGCAACGGTCGAAAACAGGATGAAGTCGTGGAAACCCTGGACCTTGCTGGTTTCGCTCGGTCGGTAGGTCTGCGCCACCATGACGGTCGAACCGATGAAGGCGAAGTTCCAGCCGACACCGAGCAGGACCAGCGAGGTCCAGAACTGCCAGAGCTCGATTCCGGAGAGCGCGACGATCGCCGAGCCAATCAACAGCACCATGCCGATGATGACGATGGTCTCCTTGCCGAAGCGGCCGATCAGCCGACCGGTAAAGAAGCTCGGGGCGAACATGGCGAGCACGTGCCAGGAGATGCCAAGGGCAGCCTCGTCCGGCGAAAAGCCGCAGGCCACCATGGCAAGCGGCGCACCGGTCATGACGAAACTCATCAGCGCATAGGAGCCGACCCCGCAACTCATGCCGGCGATGAAGCGGGGCTGGGAAACGATCTGCCTGAGTTCGCGGGGCGGCTGCGGTGGCGGCGCGGCTGCGGCCACCGCCGGGGCATCCGGCACACGCAGGAAGGACAGGACAAAAAGACCGACAAGCGCCAGTACAACGATGGCCGCGAAGGCGCCCGCGAACATGACCGGCGCGAAGAGATCGCGTGTCCAGATCACGGCCTGGGGCCCGATGATGGCAGCAAAGACGCCGCCGGCCAGCACCCAGGAAATGGCATTCGCCTTGAACTCGGAAGGCGCGTTGTCGGCGGCTGCAAAGCGGTATTGCTGGACAAAGGAATTGCCGGCGCCAACGATCAACAGGCCGAAGGCGAAGAGCCAGAAATTGCTCTCGAACAGCGCCAATGTGGCGACGACGCCGCCAATGGCCGTGGCGACCGTACCGCCCATGAAGCCGTTGCGGCGCCCCAGCCAGCGCATCAAGGCGGCGGCTGGCAGTGCGCCGACCGCCACGCCGATGGTGAATCCGGTGACCGGCGCGGTGGCAAGCGCCTTGTCGGCGCCAAGCAGGTAGTAGCCGGCGAGGCCGCCGAGCGAGATGGTGATGGGTGCCGCAGAGCCGACAACAGCCTGCGAGACGGACAGAACGACCGCGTTGCGCCTGGCCTCGGCCGTGCTGAGAACGCTCAACGCGAACTGCCGCCGGAGCGGCCCTCTCCCCTGATCCGCAGGGACACACGGTCGAGCACGGCATTCACCAGCTTGGGCTCGTCGTCCACGTAAAACGCCTTGGCGATGTCGACATATTCCGAAACGATGACCGCGACGGGCACGTCCTTGCGCTTCATCAGCTCGTAGACGCCAGCCCGCAGGATGGCGCGCAGCGTCGAATCCAGTCGCGAGAGAGGCCAGTCCTCGGTCAGCGCCTGGCGGATGACCGGATCGACCACCTTCTGATTCTCCACCACGCCCGACAGGATGGCGCGGAACCATTGCGGGTCGGCCTCGCGATAGAGATTGCCGTCGACCTCCTTGCCGAGACGATGCGATTCGTACTCGGCCGTGATCTCCAGCAGGCCGCTGCCGGCCACGTCCATCTGATAGAGCGCCTGAACGGCGGCAAGGCGCGCCGCGCCGCGCTTGTTGGCGGGGCGCCAGTCGCGCGCGGGGGTGCTCTCGTCGGTGGTTCCTGCCACGGTCAGGCTCCCAGACGGTCCCGGAGGGTGATCATCGAGAGTGCGGCACGCGCGGCAAAGCCGCCCTTGTCGCCACGCTCGACGTCGGCACGCGCCCAGGCCTGATCCGCATTCTCGACGGTCAGGATGCCGTTGCCGATGGCGAGCTGCTCATTGACGGTCAGATCCATCAGGGCGCGGCAGGATTCATTGGCGACGATCTCGAAATGGTACGTTTCGCCGCGGATCACGCAGCCGAGCGCGACGTAGCCGTCATAATCGGAGCCATCTTCGTCGAAGGTGAAGGCGATCGCGGCGGGGATCTCCAGGGCGCCTGGCACGGTAACGACGTCATAGGTGGCCCCGGCCTTGTTCAAGGCCGCCTTCGCGCCCTCCAGCAGGGCGTCGGCAAGGTCATCGTAGAAGCGGGCTTCCACGATCAGCAATCTGGGGGATTCGGGCTTGGCCATAAATGTCTCCGGCAATCGCGGGTGACTTAGGCCGATATGTCGCTATCCGCAAGCGGTTGATTGGACGCACACCTTATTGCGGCTACCCGCGAGTCTCCATCAACCTCGCGGCGTAGCGGGCCATGGTGTCGACCTCCAGATTGAGCGCGTCGCCGACCTCTCTGGCTCCCCAGGTGGTGACCGAGAGGGAATGCAGGATCAAGAGCACGTCGAAGACATTGCCATCGACGGCATTGACGGTAAGCGAGGTGCCATCGAGCGCCACCGATCCCTTCGGCGCGATGAATCTGGCCAGCGCCTCCGGCGCCTCGATGCGGAAGCGGACGGCATCACCCTCCTCCTCGCGCGCCACGATTAGTGCCTTGCCGTCGACATGGCCGGACACGATGTGGCCGCCCAGTTCGTCGCCCACCTTCAGGGCCCGCTCGAGATTGATGCGGGTGCCCTCTTCCCAGCTTCCTGCCGTGGTCAGCCGCAGGGCTTCCTCCCACGCCTCGACTTCGAACCAGCGGCCGTTCGCGCCCTCCGCGGGCAGCGCGACGACGGTCAGACACACGCCCGCGCAGGCGATCGAGGCGCCGATGTCGATGGTGGCGGGATCATAGGCCGTGGCGATGCGAAAGCGGCGGCCCTTCGGCAGCGCTTGGACGCCTTCAACGCTGCCAATGTCTGTGACGATTCCGGTGAACATCAGTTGGACCTAACATATTCGCGGTAGAGATCATCGCCGAACCGGGCCTCGCGGATCATCGTGAAAGTGGTGTCGATCGCCCCATCGTGGACCGGCGCGAGGACGCCCCCAGGGCCGATTTCGGATGGGCCTTGAAAGAGGCCGATACGATCGACAAGCCCCTCGTCCAGAAAGGCGCGGGCGACTTCGGCTCCGCCTTCGACCATCAGCGTTGCGATGCCGCGCGCCGACAGATCCTCGAGCAGTTCCGGCAGTGCGATGCGGCCATCGTAGAGTTCGGTGCCGAGTGTGGTTGCACCAGCGCTGGCCAGGGCGTCGAGGCGCGCCGGATCGGCATCGGGGGCCGCCGCCAGCAGCAGGGGCACATCGCGGGCTGAAGCGACCAGCCGGGAATTCACGGGGAGCCGCGCCGCGCCATCCAGCACGATTCGGACGGGCGAACGGTGCGCCATGCCCGGCAGACGGCATGTCAGCTCGGGATCGTCGGCGAGCGCCGTTCCGATGCCGATGAGAATGGCGTCGCTTTCGGCGCGCATGAGATGGACCTGGTGGCGGGCAATTTCCCCGGTGATCGACAGCTGTCCCTCGCCGCTCCTGCCAAGCATCCCGTCAGCGGAAATGGCAAGCTTCAGAGTCACTTCCGGGCGCTTTTTCATCGATCGAGTCAGATAGCCGCGCATCTGATCCGCGGCGGCGTCGCGGCAGACGCCCTCTGTCACCGCGATGCCAGCTCTGCGCAGGATGGCGTAGCCGCGGCCCGAAACCCGCCCGTCGGGATCGGTGGCAGCGCCGACGACGCGGGCGACGCCGGCTGACACCAGCGCCTCGGCACAAGGCGGCGTGCGTCCGTGATGGGCACAGGGTTCCAGCGTGACATAGGCGGTTGCGCCGCAGGCGAGCGCGCCGGCCTCGGCGAGCGCCTCGGTCTCGGCATGCGGCCGGCCGCCAATCGCCGTGACGCCGCTGCCGACCACATAGGGGCCCTGCCCGTCATCGCGCACGATCAGCGTGCCGACGGAAGGGTTGGTGCCTGTCAGCCCCAGATGCTTGCGCGACAGCCGGATGGCGGCGGCCATGAAGCGGCGGTCGACATCATCGCGGGAAACCGGTCGCGTGGGCAATTCTATTGCTCCTCGCCCTTCAACTCGCCCAGCACGTCGTGGAAGTCGCGGGCCTCGCGAAAATTGCGATAGACCGAGGCGAAGCGCACATAGGCGACGTCGTCCAGCCCCTTGAGGGCTTCCATGACAAGTCGGCCGATCTCATCCGCATTGACGTCGGATTCGCCGGAGCTCTCCAACTGCCGCACGATGCCGGAGACCGCTCGCTCGACCCGCTCGGGATCGACGTTGCGTTTGCGCAGCGCGATCTCGACCGAACGCATGAGCTTGTCTCGGTCGAAGGGCACCTTGCGGCCGGATTTCTTGACCACCATCAACTCGCGCAACTGCACGCGTTCGAAGGTGGTGAAGCGACCGCCGCAATCCGGACAGACACGGCGGCGGCGGATGGCGACGCCATCCTCCGCCGGTCGGGAATCCTTCACCTGGGTGTCTTCAGACTGGCAATAGGGACAGCGCATGCTTGCTTCTCATTGCGGGAACGGCCCGCAGCCTCATCCCAGATAGGGGTAGAGCGGAAAGCGCTGGCACATCGCCTCGACCTTCACGCGGACGGCTTCCTCGACAGCCGCGTTGCCCTCGTCGGAATTGGATGCCTTGAGACCATCCATGACCTCGGCGATCAGCTTGCCGATCTCGCGGAACTCGGCCACGCCGAAACCGCGCGTCGTGCCGGCCGGCGTTCCGAGCCGGATGCCCGACGTCACGAAGGGCTTTTCGGGGTCGAAAGGAATGCCGTTCTTGTTGCAGGTGATGTGAGCGCGTCCCAGCGCTGCCTCGGCGCGCTTGCCTGTCGCATTCTTGGGCCGCAGATCGACCAGCATGGAATGGTTGTCCGTGCCGCCCGAGACGATCTCGAGCCCGGTTTCTTCGAGGCTTGCTGCCAGCGCCTTGGCGTTGGCCACCACGTTGTGGGCGTAGGTCTTGAACTCAGGTCGCAGCGCTTCGCCAAAGGCGACCGCCTTGGCGGCGATCACATGCATCAGCGGGCCGCCCTGCAGACCAGGGAAGACCGCCGAATTGAGCTTCTTGGCGAGGTCGGGATCGTTGGTCAGGATGAGGCCACCCCGCGGGCCGCGCAGCGATTTGTGGGTGGTCGAGGTCACCACATGCGCGTGCGGCAGTGGCGACGGATGCGCGCCGCCTGCCACGAGGCCGGCGATATGGGCCATGTCGACCATCAGCCACGCGCCAACGGAATCGGCGATTTCGCGAAAACGCTTCCAGTCCCAGATGCGCGAATAGGCGGTGCCGCCGGCAATGATGAGCTTGGGCTTGTGTTCCTGCGCGAGGCGCTCGACCTCTTCCATGTCGAGCATGTTGTCGTCGCGCCGAACACCATAGGACACGACATTGAACCACTTGCCCGACATGTTGACGGGCGAGCCGTGGGTCAGGTGCCCGCCGGAATTGAGGTCCAGGCCCATGAAGGTGTCGCCGGGCTGCAGAAGCGCCAGGAACACGGCCTGGTTCATCTGGCTGCCCGAGTTCGGCTGGACATTGGCGAATTCGCAGCCAAAAAGCTGCTTGGCACGCTCGATGGCCAGCGTTTCGGCGACATCCACGAACTGGCAGCCGCCATAATAGCGCTTGCCGGGGTAACCTTCGGCATATTTGTTCGTCATCACCGAGCCCTGCGCTTCCATGACGGCGCGGCTCACGATGTTTTCGGAAGCAATCAACTCGATTTCCTGGCGCTGGCGGCCCAGCTCGCCGGTGATGGCGGCAAAGATATCGGGATCGCGCTCTTCCAGCGGCTGGCTGAAGAAATCGTCGGCTTGCGCCTCGGAGAATGCGGCATTCGCCATGTCGGGGAAACCTCTCTGGGTGGTTTGCAGATCCGCAGCTTGGGAACTGGGCGACGTAGCATAGTTGCCGACAGGCTTCCATGCGACATGCTGGAAAATCATCGTGTGCGGCGGCGGGCTCCGAAAACGAAAAAAGCCGCCTCGACGGCGGCTTTCTCAAATCGCAAAACGCGAGCGATCAATAGGCCGTGGATATCTGCAGTTCGGCCACGCCATCCTTGCCATAGATGTCGTCACGGAAGTGAACGACGTTCTCGCCGGTGGACCAGGCCGAGAAATAGGTGAAGTAGACTGGCACAGGATCGCCGAGCGGGACGGTGACGTCGGCGTCGTTGTGGATCGTCTCTTCGAAACGGCGACGGTCCCAGCCTTCGGTGCCCTGCAGCATCCAGGTCACGAGATCGCGAACGTTCTGTACCCGCACGCAGCCCGACGAATGGAACCGGTCGATGTCGTTGAACAGGCTCTGCTGCGGCGTATCGTGCATGTAGACGGCGTGCTCGTTGGGGAAGTTGATCTTCACCGATGCCATGGCGTTGATGCGGCCCGGATCCTGGCGGAAGCGCAGGCGCGTCGCCTCGTCCGTGGACCAGTCCACCGTCAACGGATCGACCTCGTTGCCGCTCGAATCGATCAGGCGAATCGAATTGTCGGTGAGGTAGCTGGGGTTTTCGCGCATCAGGGGAATGATGTCGCGGCGGACGATCGAGACCGGCGCATTCCAGTACGGATTGACGATGACCTCGTGAATGCGGGAGGCCAGAATGGGCGTCTGGCGGTCGATCTTGCCGACGATAGCCGTGTGGCGCGAAACCACGCGGCCGTTCTCGACAGCCTCGATCTGGGCCGCGGGAATGTTGACCATGACATAGCGGCGACCGAGGTCGCCATTGGCCATCGAATTCAACCGGACGAGATTGGTCTGAAGCTGGCCGAGTCGCACCTGGGTCGAGACGTTCATGGCTGCGAAAGTGTGCTCGGACGTCACACCGTCGGCCGGAAGACCATGCCTGCTCTGGAAGCGCTTAAGCCCGGCATCGACATAGGTGTCGAAAGAGGGACTGATGCCGGCGCGCTGCGACAGATCGCCGGAGAACATGAGACGCTGGCGGAGGACCTCCACGTCGGGATCGACGACACCCAGCTGTAGGCGCTTGCCGGCAGGCACCATGGGCCAACCGCCCTGTGCGGCGAGATTGGAATACTGACCGATCGACTGTTCGGCATTAAACAGCGTTTCCGGGCTCATGATGGGCTGGGTTGTTTCCAGCGAGGCAACCACCTCGCCACCCTGACTGACGCGTGCATCGAATTCATCGTTCCAGGTTCCGCGCCGAGTCGAGCCGAAGATCTCTTCCAGCACGCCCTGAGCGTGAGCGGATCCCGCGACTGCGGCTGTGGCCGCGGCTGCGCCGACACCGGTCATGAAGCTGCGTCGATTGGTTTTCATCGATGGTTCCGATTGCCCGTTGATTGAAGCCCTGCGCCCCCGGGCGCATCCGGCGAGAGTAGATGGGGTAACCTTAACAAATTGCCCCAGCCGGTCTACCGGACCCTGGTCTGATGACCAAAATGTTAGGCTGCGATTCCCATTGCAATATGGCGGTATCGTGGCGTCAGTAAGGTCGGATCCTTGACGGCAATCGGGCCAGCGGATTGCTCCGCCGGCCCTTCAGACCGAGGTCACCTGCCCCACCGGCCTACATGCGATAGGCGATGGTATCGTTCCAGAAGCGATCGAGACGCTGCAGGGCGCGGTTCATCTGCTGGAATTCGTCCAGATCGATGCCGCCGACCTGCTCGATCGAGCCGATGTGGCGCTCGTAGAGACCTTCGACGACCTCCGCCACGTCCTTGCCCTTCGGCGTCAGGCTGATGCGGACCGAACGGCGATCGATGCGCGAACGCTGATGGTTGATGAAGCCGAGTTCAACCAGCTTCTTGAGGTTGTAGGAAACGTTGGAGCCGAGATAGTAGCCGCGGGTACGCAGTTCACCAGCGGTCAGCTCGGCATTGCCGATGTTGAAAAGCAGCAGTGCCTGGATTGCATTGATGTCGCTGCGGCCCTGCCGCTCGAATTCATCCTTGATCACATCAAGCAAGCGACGGTGCAGCCGCTCAACAAGCTGGAGGGATTCGAGATAGAGCGAGCGGATCGCATCCTTGCGATCTTCGTTGCCTTCGGCGGACTTGGCCGCCATACGCGGGTTCATCATTGTGGTGCCTCTCGTTAACGCCTGGTGATGTGTTTTTTTCTCTCACCTTGACGCCACACTATCGAATGCACCTAAAATTCGACTTAAAGCCCAGCCTTAACGGAGCCTTACGCGCCGACAATCCCCACCGATGGCCAAAAAAGAGTTAACGCCCGCCACGCCGCTTCTGGAAGTAGATGACGAGCCGGAACCCGACATAGAGCAGCGCGACCAGCATGTGCGAGAGGACCAGGCTGGGGCGCGCGCCGAAGAGTTCGGGAAAGCCCAGATACATGACCCCTTCGAAGAGCGCGCACAGGAACCAGACGACAGGTCCCCAGGAGGCGAGCGTCCACAGGCCGCTGGCCGCGAAGGGAAACAGGACGGCGAGCGTGGAGGCGGCAATCTGCCAGTGCACGGGCATCAGGTCGAACCGCCAGTTGGTTCCCTCGTAGAAGCCGACCAACCTGACCCAGTAAAGGAGCCCGAAGACGAGGCAGTAGAGGGCAACGATCCGGTGGAACCACTGGAACGCAAGCTCGGCCAGGCTCGGCTGCAGAACCTTGCTCTTCATATCACCTGCGATCGCTGCCATGACGCCCCTGCCGATGGGCTGGTCGATTACATCGGACTGCGCCGACGATTCGCGCGCACAATAGTTGGAGTGGCCAAGCGAAGGAAGACCGCCCGCAGCGCCAGCCTATTCGGTGTGCTTTGAACCGGAAGGGCTGCGTGCTAGATCGGACCAGCAGAAGGAGCCTGCCATGAACAGACATTCGCCGATCGAGACCGCCAGGAAGCGCAGCGTGGACGAGATCACGCAGGGCCGCCGCCTGAGAAGGATGCGCAAGGCCGGCTGGTCGCGCCGCCTCGTGCAGGAGAACCGGCTGACCGTCGACGACCTCATATGGCCGGTCTTCGCCATAGACGGCGACAACCGCCGCGAGTCGATTGCCGCCATGCCAGGCATCGAGCGGCTTTCCGTCGATCTCCTCGCCAGAGAGGCCGAGAGGGCCGCGCGGCTCGGCATCCCGGCTCTCGCCATCTTTCCGAATGTCGACATGTCGCTGCGCGACGAAACCGGATCGAACATTCTCGACCCCGACAATCTGATCAACCGCGCGACACGCGCCATCAAGGACGCCGTCCCCGACATTGGCGTCATCACGGATGTCGCCCTCGATCCCTTCACGAGCCACGGTCATGACGGCATCCTGCGCGACGGGATCATCGTCAATGACGAGACGGTCGAGCACATCGCGAGGGCCGCCGTGTTGCAGGCGCAGGCCGGCGCGGACGTGATCGCCCCTTCCGACATGATGGACGGGCGTATCGGGTCCATTCGCGACGCGCTCGACGCGGCTGGCTACCACGACGTCGCCATCATGAGCTACGCCACGAAGTTCGCCTCGGCCTTCTACGGCCCCTATCGCGAGGCGATCGGCACGGGCGGGCTGCTCAAGGGCGACAAGAAGACCTACTACATCGACCCCTCGAACACCGACGAGGCGCTGCGCGAGGCGGAACAGGATCTGGCGGAAGGCGCAGACATGGTGATGGTCAAGCCCGGCCTGCCCTATCTCGACATCGTGCACCGGCTGAAGTCGACCTTCGCAATGCCGACCTTCGCCTACCAGGTCTCCGGCGAATACGCGATGATAGAGGCAGCCAGCGCCAATGGCTGGCTGGACGGCGAGCGGGCGATGATGGAAAGCCTGCTGGCTTTCAAGCGTGCGGGTTGTGACGGCATCCTCACCTACTTCGCGCCGCGGGTGGCGGAACTGCTGCAGCGCTAGGCGCGTTCCCTTGATCGAGCGGTGGCAGACACCATTTCAGCTGGCAGGAACCGGCACGAGGATCAGGCAACGAGATGAATACACAGACGCTGGACGGCGAAGTCATCAACTCAAGGCTGGAAGACGCACGCACTTATGAAGGCGTGCGGACACGCCGTGTCTTCGCCTTCATCGTGGACTACGTCATCGTTGCGCTGTTGTGCGTGCCCTTTGCCATCATCATCTTCCTGCTCGGCGTTCTGACACTGGGGCTCGGCTGGATGTTGTTCGGCGCGCTGTTTCCGGCTGTGGCCCTGCTCTATGTCTGGTTCACCCTCGGCAGCCGGAGCCAGGCAACCGTGGGCATGAACATGATGGGCGTGCGGCTGGAGCGGCTGGACGGCCGGCCGATCGATGGCGTCCTTGCCCTCGTCCACACCGTTCTGTTCTGGTCAGCCAATGTCATCCTGACGCCGCTGATCCTCCTCTTGCCGCTTTTCCTCGACCGCAAACGCGCCTTGCACGATTTGTTGCTGGGCACGGTTATCACGCGAAGCGACCGGTAGACGCATCGCTGGTGTCAATCTGAAGCCGTCGGGCTTGCCAAGCCATGCAAGTTGACGTTTTCATTGCTTCTCGAGACTCCTCTCCGAGGTCGCACATCCGGGGCGAATTGCCGGTCGACGGTTCATGACGCATCAGCCAACCCATTCTCCGCAATTTTTCCTCACGGCGCCCTCGCCGTGCCCGTACCTGTCCGGGCAGTTCGAACGCAAGGTCTTCACGCATCTGGTGGGCGACAAGGCGCCCGAGTTGAACGACCTGCTTACGCAGGGCGGCTTTCGCCGCTCGCAAAACATCGCCTACCGCCCGGCCTGCGAAACCTGCAGGGCCTGTGTCTCGGTGCGGATCCTGGCGCAGGAATTCAAACCGACGCGCAACATGAAGCGGGTGTCGCAACGCAACAGCGATCTCATCGGCGTGGAACACCAGGCCGAACCCTCGACCGAGCAATATTCGCTGTTCCGCCGCTATCTCGATGCACGGCACAAGCGCGGCGGCATGTCCGACATGACGGTCCTCGACTATGCCATGATGGTCGAAGACAGCCACGTCGCGACGAAGGTGATCGAGTACCGCAGGCGCGGGCCGGCATCTTTCATCACCGGCAAGGGCGAAGGCGAACTGATCGGCGTGGCCCTCACCGACCAGATGGCCGATGGGCTTTCGATGGTCTATTCGTATTTCGACCCTGCCATGGAGGAGCGCTCCCTCGGCACCTTCATGATCCTCGACCACATCGAGCGCGCTCGCGCAGCCGGGCTGCCGCATGTCTATCTCGGTTACTGGGTCGATGGTTCGCCGAAAATGGCGTACAAGGTTCGCTACCGCCCGCAGGAGCACCTCGGTCCGCGGGGATGGGAACGCGTCGCGGACCCGTCGCGCTGAAGCTGAAAGGGCGGGACGGCGATCCGGCCCATGACTCGATGACGCCCTCGCCCATGCGATGGACACATTCACCACATTCCTGCCGGAGACCATCGGCTTGGAACCCGGATAGCGGAAATCCGTTGTGGCACTCTGACGAAGCCCCCCTTCGCGCAAACAGGACGAGCCGCCGATGCGCTGTCATATCCTCTTCAATTCGAATTCCGGCACTGCACTCGGGACCGGCCTGACCGGCGAGGAACTGCGCGACAGATTGGTGGCCGAGGGCCACGAAGCTACCGTCGATTCCGATAGCGAGCGAGATCTCGAGGCGCGTATCGCCGATGCCATCGCCAACGAGGCCGATGTCGTGGTCGCAGCCGGCGGGGACGGCACGGTCACGGCAATCGCCGAAGCGCTCGTGGGCACTGAAAAGACGATGGCGATCCTGCCGATGGGAACGGCCAACCTTCTGGCCCGCGATCTCAGCATCCCCCTCGAACTCGACGAATGGCTGCCCGCCTTCGCGCTCATGCAACCCCGCCGCATCGACGTTGGGGAGGTCAATGGCCACCTTTTCCTGCACAAGGTGGTGATCGGTTTCGTGCCGGGAATAGCGGCCGGGCGCGAACTCCTGCGCGGTCGGGATGGGCTCGGCGCCAAACTAGCCTTCCTGCGCTACTTTTTCCGCCGATTGTTTCGTTCGCGCAGGTTGGCCGTGGAGATCACATATGTCGATGGCGAGCGGCGCATCCGCCGGGTGCAGGCCGTTGCCGTGGCGAGCAACGCCTATGAAGAAGGTTTTGCCCGGTTCTTTTCCCGCCCGCGCCTCGATGCCGGTATTCTGACGCTTTACATCCTGAAGCATCTGCGGCTTGACGATCTGATCCGCCTTTCGCTCGCTTTCGTCCTGGGTCGCTGGCGCAGCGACGACGCGCTGGAGATCGAAAGCGTAGAGGCCGTCACGATCAAGAGCCACAAGAAGACACTCAACGTCATGCTCGACGGCGAGGTCCTCGCCCTTGAGCCGCCCCTTGCCTTTTCGATCAGACCGGGTGCACTGAAGGTGCTGGCACCGCCCGTAGCGGTTGGCGAGCGGACCCTGGAGGGCCACGCAATCGCGGGCCAGGAGAACTGAGCTCATGCGGATAGCCCATCTTTCGGACCTGCATTTCGGCAAACACGACGAAGAGCTGGCCAAAGGCCTGGCAGCGGAAGTCGCTGGCCAGTCGCCCGATCTGGTGGTGGTCAGTGGCGACTTCACGCAGCACGGCACCGCCGAGGAATTCGCGACGGCGCGGGCCTTTCTCGATACGCTGGACGTGCCCTTCTTCGCCGTGCCGGGCAATCACGACATTCCGCTGGCAAATGTCATGAAGCGGTTCGTCAACCCTTACGGACTCTACAAGCGCTACATCTCCACAGAGGTCGAACCCTTTCTCGAGATGGATGGCGTTGCGCTGGCTGGCCTGCGCACGTCGCGCCGGGCCCGGCTGAGTTTCAACTGGGCCGACGGGACGATCAGCCGGGATCAGCTGAAGGCGCTCGAGAACCGTTTCGCCAAATCTTCTCCCGACGCCGTGCGCATCATCGTTGCCCATCATCCCCTGATGCATCCGGAAGAGCCGATGGCGAAGCCGATGCGCAGGGTGAAGCGGGCCGACCTGGCGCTGGCCACCTTCGCGCGGTTGGGCGTGCGCCTCGTGCTGTCGGGACATTTCCACATGTCCTATGTGCGCCGTCATGATCAGGGCGTCGAGATCGCGGCCGGCGCACCGGTGGGCGCGAACGAGGCGGCCGCGGCACCCGTGATGGTGGCGCAGGCCTCAACCACGATCTCGACCCGTCGACGCGCCGGGCACCTCAATGCCTACAATCTTATCGACATCAAGGGTGACGATATCCAGGTGAACCTGCGGGAATGGCGGGGCGAGGGTTGGAAAAACCGTGAGGCTGTCGCCAACAAGGCGCTCAATGATGTACCTGAGCAGACGGCAAAGCCTAAGCCTAAGCGCGCCCGCGCACGGAGCCCCAAATCGTAAGGACCACCACCGCGCCGACGATCGCCCCAAGGAAGCCTGCGGCCTCGCCTTCCTGATACCAGCCGATCTCCTGACCCACCCATGTGGCCAGCACGGCGCCGAGGACGCCGAGGATAGTCGTCAGGATGAAGCCGCCAGGATGATTGTCGCCCGGCGTGACGAGCTTGGCGATCACGCCAGCGAAAAATCCGATGATGATGGTCCAGATGATGGACATGGTGCCCCTTCCCGCTGACTGTTTACGGCATCATAACGCATTCGAGGCGTCGTTGTTGCCGGTCCTGACGCCCGAATTCAACCGGGCCTCCGCCCATCAATCTCGGCCAAAACGACATCGGCGGCGATCTCTCGCGCTGGGCGCTCGGTGAAAAGGCTGGTTCGCACCCGCTGCAGGCCTTCCAGTTGCGCTCGGCGGGCGGGAGAATCGACGAGCAATTGCTCGATTTCGCGCGCAAGACGCTGCGGCCGAAGATATTCGTCGTAGTATTCGGGGATGATCGGCCGGTCGGCAATCAGATTGGGCAAGGCGGCGGACCAGGCGGTGATGAGCCCCCGCGCCGCCCACATCATCCAGTCAGACTTGTAGCAAGAGACCATCGGGATTCCCGCCAATGCGAGTTCGAGCGTCACCGTGCCGGAGGCGGCCAGCGCCGCATCCGCCCGCGCAAAGGCCGCCCATTTCTGGTCGGCGCCGGTGACGATTTCGGGACGGACCGGCCAGTCCTGCATCGCCTCGCGCACGGCTTCTTCCAGGCGCGGCAAGGTTGGCACGACGATTTCCAGCTGGTTGCCTCGCGCGCGCAGTATCTCGACCGCCTTGCCGAACGGCTCGATCAGCCGTGCCACCTCTGAACGGCGCGAGCCCGGCAGGACCATGAGCGTGGCCGTTTCCGCCGGCTCCTGCCGGGCGGCACGCGCCTCAACCACGGCCAAGATGTCGGGATCTGCGGTCAGGCGATGGCCGATGAAGGTGCCCGGCGGGCCATCGAGACGGCGCAGTTCCTCAGGCTCGAAAGGCAGCAGGCAGAGCACATGGTCGACCTGCGTCTTCATCTTCGGCGCACGGCCAGGCGCCCAGGCCCAGACGCTGGGGCAGACATATTGCACGATCGGAATAGCGGAATTGATCGCCTTGATCCGGCCGGCGACGCGCAGGCCGAAGGCGGGACTGTCGATGGTCAGCACGCAGTGGGGCTCGAAGGCGGCAATCGCCCGCGCGGTCTGGCCAATGCGCCTCACGAGCCGCGGCAGATCCTTGACCACCGCCGAAATGCCCATCAGCGCGATTTCCGAGCCGTCAAAAAGAGATACGAGGCCCTTCGCCTCGAGGTGGCGGCCGCCCACGCCACACAGTTCGACCTTGCGCCCGGTGCGCACCTCCAGTTCATCGATGAGGTCAGAACCGAGGATATCCCCCGATTCCTCCCCCGCGACGATGCCGATCTTCAAGGGGTGAGCCATCGGTCGTCTCCCTCGCGCGCCCGTCCGACGACAAATAGGCCCAGTTCATCCGCACGTTGAACGACGCGGCTAGCGTCCAAGATGAAGGTGCGCCCGGCCTCGACCGCGATGCCGGCAAGGCCGGCGGCATGGGCACCGTCGACTGTTCCCGGCCCGATGGCCGGCAGATCCGCGCGCATTTCCTGGCCGGGCTTGGCGCATTTGACGAGTGCTCCGCCCTTGCGGCCACCCAGCCGGCCATGATCGCGCATCGATGCCATCCGCTCCAATAGCCCGTCCGTCCCCTCGATACCCTCGAGCGCCACGACCCGCCCCCCCACCGCGATCGCCGCCTGCCCGACATCGAGTACACCGATTGTCACGGCGGCGTGGAAGGCGGCAGCGATGTCGCGCTCGTCCTTCTTCGACGGTGTCCTTCGCGTCAGGACCTGGAGCGGCGCGAGCAAATCCGGCACGATTTCATGCGCCCCCAGCACCTTGAAGCCGCTGGCCTCGAAATGGTCGAGCACGGCACGCAGCAGCCCGTCGTCTCCGCGCGTCAGCGCACGGGCGATCGTGGGCAATAGCCGTACCATGCCGAAGCGCCACTTCATGCGCGAGAGCGAAGGTCGACGGGTGACGCCGCCGGCGAAAACCAGGTGGCTGGCCCCTGCCCGTCGCAGAACGCCGGCGAAGTCGCGGAAATCCTCGAGCGTCATGGTCGTCGTGTCGCAGGCTGTGAAATCTTCGGCGTGCGCCTCGCCCTGAAGCAGAATCACGAAAGGCCGGTGACCGCCGCGAACAAGCGTGTCGGCGAGTTCTACCGGCAGAGCCCCGCTGCCGGCAACGATGGCGACCCTGCGCGCACCCGCCAGGGCAAACGTCGGTTGGGCCTCAGTGCCCGCCGGCATCCGCATCGTCATCGGCCCCGCCGCGATCGGGGAGGGTGAACTGGCGCTTGCCGCGAACCGACAGGAAATCAACAATCTCCATCGCCGGTTCGAAATCGGCATAGGTTTCGGCGGCTTTGGCGAGATTGTCGCTGAATCCGCCGCCGGAGCCGAAGATCGCGCGATAGGCTTCGCGCATCCGCTTGAGTTCACTGGAGGTGCGACCCGAACGGCGCAGCCCGACCACGTTGAGGCCGCGCAGACGAGCCCGGTTGCCGGCCGCCATGGCATAGGGGATGACGTCGCCAACGACGGCCGTCATGCCGCCGATGAACGCATCATGGCCGATGCGCACGAACTGGTGCACCGCCGAGAGACCGCCAATGCTGACGCGGTCGCCGATCTCGGCGTGGCCCCCCAGCGTGGCGACGCTCGCCATGATGACCCGGTTGCCGACATAACAATCATGCCCGATATGGACGTGGTTCATGAAATAGCAGTTGTCGCCAACCAGGGTCGCGCCGCGGTCGGTATCGCTGCCGAGATGCATCGTGACACCTTCGCGGATGACGCAATCGCGGCCGATGGTGAGGGTCGTGCGGCCGCCCTTGTGCTTGAAGTTCTGCGGCGGCGCGCCGAGAACCGCCATGGGGTGAACCTCGCAGCCCGCACCGAGCATGGTGGCGCCGAGAATCGAGATGTTGGACACCAGCCTCGCACCGTCCCCAATCACCGCATCGGCGGATATGTGGCAGAACGGCCCGACGGAGACGCCGGTGCCCAGTTCGGCGCCCTTCTCGACGACGGCCATGGGGTGAATGAAGGTGTCGCTCACATCGGGGTCCAGTCGCGCTACTGCGGTTTGGGTGACATCATCGCCGAAATCTCCGCTTCGGCAACCTTTGTCCCGGCAACGATGCCCTGGCACGCAAAGCGCCAGATGTTGCCGCGCTGCTTGAGTTTGCGGACATGCAGCTCCAGCCGGTCGCCGGGGACGACCGGCTTACGAAACTTGGCATTGTCGATGGTCATGAAATAGACCAGCGATGGACTGTCGCCGCCTTCGGCATTCATCGTGCTGGCGATGCAGATCGCGCCGGCCGTCTGGGCCATCGCTTCGATAATGAGAACGCCGGGCATGACCGGCTGATCCGGGAAGTGGCCCTGGAAGTGGGGTTCGTTGATGGTGACGTTCTTGACGCCTATCGCCGAGTTGTCGCCGTCAACCTCGATGACCTTGTCGATCAGCAGCAGCGGATATCGGTGCGGCAGAAGCTTAAGGAGCCGCATGATGTCGAACGTTTCGAGCGTCCTGGCATTTTCTTCAGTCATCTGATCTTCCCGTCGTTCTCGAAACGGCCAGCTTGCGCAAGGCCAGTTGCTCGCGAAACAGCTGCTTGATCGGCCTTGCGGGCGTGCCGCCCCAGCGTTCGCCCGGCGGAATGTCATGCATCACGCCCCCCGACGCCGCGACGGCGGCCCCTGCCCCGATGGTCACATGATCGGCTATGCCGGCGCCTCCGCCCAGCATCGCGCCATCGCCGAGCCGCACGGAACCCGAAAGGCCGACCTGCCCGGCAATGACGCAATGGCGGCCGATCTGGCAATTATGGGCAATCTGGACCAGGTTATCGATCTTGGTTCCCTCTCCGATGACGGTATCGGACAATGCCCCGCGATCTATGGTGGTGTTGGCGCCGATGTCCACCCGGTCCTGAATGACCACGCGACCGAGCTGCGGCACCTTTTCGAGACCGTCAGCGCCCGGGATGTAGCCGAATCCATCCTGGCCAATCCGGCTGCCAGGACCGATGACGACCTGATCGCCCAAGAGAGCGAACTGCACGGTTGCCCCGGCGCCGATGTGGCAACGCCGCCCGATCCGACAATTGGCACCTATCACTGCATTCGGGGCGATGATCGTACCGCGCCCGATGGCGACACCGGCGCCGACCACCGCTCCCGCTTCGACGATGACGTCTTCTTCGAGCTGGGCGTCGGGCGCCACATGCGCCGCCGGCGAAATCCCCGTTTCACCCGTCATAGCGACCGGCGTTACCGACGGCGGAAACAGCAGACCGGCGATCTGTGCAAAGGCGGCGCGAGGCCGATCGGAGAAAAGAACGGCGATGTCGGGGAGAATATCCAGCTGCAGGCCAGGCGGACAAAGGAGAGCGGCCGCGGAAATCGTGGCGACCGAGCCGGCCTGACGCTTCGATTCCACGAATACCAGCTTTTCGTCGCCACCTTCTTCGAGCCCGGCAACGCCGCTGATCTCGATATGGGCCATATCTGGATTGGCCAGCTCAGCGCCGGTCAGCGCAGCGACTTCTCCCGCAGTGAAGCGACGCGACGGTTCGAAAAACACCGGATCTGTCATGCTTGCCTTCTCTTCCGGGCGATAGGGCGCCCGGAAGATACTCTACGCCGGATCAGAACCGGGTCGATACGCCGAAGCTGAAATTCTGAACGCGGTCGCCGTCCTGCTTGAGAACAGGGAAGGCGTAATCCAGACGCAGCGGACCGAAGGGCGATGCCCACATGAGACCGACACCGACTGAAGCGCGCCAGGCCATGGCCGTGCCACCAACGTTGGCATCTGAAGCAAAAGGACTGCCATAAAGTGTCGCCGCATCGGCGAACAACGCTCCACGAAGCCCGAAATCACGTGGGATTGCGGGGACCGGGAACTGAACCTCGGCGGAGCCATGAAAGTAGGTCGTCGCGCCGAGATGATCGCCGGTACCTGTGTCCCTTGGGCCGATACCGTTGTAATCGAAACCACGGATGATGCGTTCGCTGCTGTTGAACAGATCGAACACGCGCAGCCCATTGCCGCCGATGCTCGAGACATGTCCGCCGCCCGCCGTCAGGACGCCAACGAGGTCCAGCTCCTCCTGGAGAAGGTGATAATACTGGCCGCGACCGGTGAACTTCACGAAGCGAGCGTCGCCGCCGAGCCCAGCGAGCTCAGTGCTGAAGTTCGCAAATATGCCGGTCCGCGGATCCTGCATGTTGTCGATCGTGTTGTAGGTCAGGCCCGCGCTGACAGACGAGCGCGTCCAAGGACTCTGACCGATGGCATCTCCGATGTACTGGGAGATATTGCAGCCGACGGGCGTATTGGCCCCTGCGCAAACCACAGCCGAGTCCCGAAGACTGTAACGCTCCTGGACAAGATTATAGGCGAGGTTTGCGCTCAGTGCCTGGGTGATCGGCAGGCCGAAGCGAACAGTGCCGCCGGTAGACTCCGAGTTGTAGTGACTGAACTGGCGCGTCGAGCGGAAGATATCGAAGCCCGCCGAGATGCGCTGCCCCAGGAAATAGGGCTCCGTGAAGGAGAGGCCGAAGTCACGCGAGCGCTGGCCGCCGCCGGCCGAAACGCGGATCGACTGGCCACGACCAAGGAAGTTGCGCTCGGCAACCGAACCCTCGACCGAGAAACCGCGACTGGACGGATCGGCAGAGGTCGAATAGCCCGCACCGATCGAGAATTCGCCGGTTGCCTTCTCGATCACCTCGACAATGAGGATGACCTGATCGGGCTCCGATCCGGGCGCTGTCGACACGTTGACCGTCTCGAAGAAGTCGAGATCGCGCAGCCGACGCGCCGCACGCTGGACGAGGACCTGGTTGAAGGCATCGCCCTCGACGAGGTCGAACTCGCGCCGGATGACATAGTCGCGGGTACGGGCGTTGCCGCGGATTTCGATGCGCTCGACATAGGCGCGCGGGCCCTGGTCGATCTGGAAGACGATCGAAATGGTGCGGTTCGTAAAGTCGCGGTCGCCGCGTGGCGTGACCTGAGCAAAGGCATAACCCATGCCGGCCAGACTCTCGGTCAAGGCCACCAGGGAGTTTTCGACTTCGCGGGCACGATAGGTGCGACCTTCGCGAACTTCGAGAAGACGGGCCATAGCCTGCGAGTCGACGCCGGGAATGGTGCTGTCGATCTCGATCGAGCCGTAGCTGTAGCGCTCGCCTTCACTGACGGTGAAGTTGATATTGTACTCGTTGGTGGATTCGTTGAGCTCACCGACAGCGGCGATCACCTGGAAATCGGCATAGCCACGGTTGTAATAGAAATTGCGCAGCGCTTCCTCATCGGCGCGCAGGCGATCTTCGTCATAGATGTCGTTGCGGGTCAGCCACGACAGGATGTGGGACCGCTTGGTCGTGATCACTTCGCGCAGACGCCCGTCCGAAAAGGCGGTATTGCCCTCGAAAGCGATGGTGGCGATCCGCGTGCGGCCGCCTTCCTGAATGTCATAGACCACGTTGACGCGGTTGGCGCCGAGGTTGACGACCTCATAGTTGACGACCACGTCGCCGCGGCCGACGCGCTGATAGGCAGCGCGAATGGCCTCGATGTCGGCATCCAGCGCGGCCTGCGAAAAGGCGCTGCGCGGCTGGAGCTGCGTGGCGGTTGTCAACTGGTTGTCACGGACACGACGATTGCCGCGGAACACCACCTGATTGACGATGGAATATTCGGTGACCTGCACCACCAAAGTGGAGCCGGACTGGCTGACGCGAACATCAGAAAACAGTCCTGTCTCGAACAGGCGCTTTACCGCCTCATCGATGTCGGCATTGGTGAAATTCCGGCCCGGCACGATGCCGATATAGTCGCGGATCGTAGACGAATCGACCCGCTCGTTGCCGCTAACCGAAATGCTCGACACGACGGCCGCAACGGCCTGTGTAACGCCGACAAATTGGAGCGCGGTGGCGCCCGAAAGAATCAATCCGGCCGAAATTGCCGCTGCCGAAGCAGCGGATTTGAAACGTGAAGTGGCCTTCATCTGGTGCTCAAACCCCGTTCTCGTTGTCCCCACGGCGAGAAGTCCCGACGCCACGGCTTTGAATGGCTTACCGTAATAGCCGGATTTTCGACACAAGCAAGGAAAACGGTTAAATGGCATTTACTAATTGCCGGGCCGTGGCATTCGCGACACGCATATTCCCGCGCATGGTAAACGAGACCTCAATCCAAGCCCGTACGTGCCCCTCAGCAGCCGAAAATATCGTTCCAGAACACAAATAGCATGAAGCCGAGCACCAGCATCAACCCCACCCGGTAGAACGCTTCCATCACCCGCTCGGAGACCGGGCGGCGCATGACCGCCTCGACGCCATAGAAAACCAGATGGCCTCCATCGAGCGGCGGTATCGGCAAGAGATTGAGAATGCCGATGCCGACGGACAGAATCGCCACAAGCTGCACCAGCCACACAAATCCCAGCGAAGCGGCCTGTCCGGACATTTCGGCAATGCGGACGGGACCGCCGAGCTGGCACCGGTCCTCGCGTCCCACGACGAAGCGCTGCAGGAACTGGCCCGTGCGCTGGATGATGTGCCCCGTCTCCACCACTCCCTGAACGAGTGCCTCCGCCGGGTTGTAGGTCACCAGCCGGGGCTGGCCCATCTCCTCATTGTTCACCACGCCGATCGCGCCAATGCGGATGGTGTTGCCAAGCGCGTCGGTCTGTTCGAGCAGCTCCGGCGTGGCGACGAGCTCGACCTCCGCGTCGTCGCGCAACATGACGAAGGTGAGCTGGTCGCCGGCGCGGCCGGAAACCAGCCGCTGAACGTCGGCAAAGGTGCTCACGGGCGACCCGTTGACGGATACGAAGCGATCTCCCGGCTGAAAGCCGGCGGCCTCCGCCGGGCTCTCGGCGCGGACTTCGGCAACGGTCGGCTCCGTCACGTACTGCCCGTAGAGCGCGAACATGACGGAGAACACAGCAATCGTCAGAATGAAATTCGCCACCGGACCGGCGACGACCGTTGCCGCCCGCTTCCAGATCGGCTGGAGGTGAAAGGCGGTCGCGCGCTCCGCCTCGGAGAGTTCTTCCATGGCCTCCGGCCTGGGCTCGCTGGTCACGGCCATGTCGCCCACGAACTTGACATAGCCGCCCAGCGGGATGGCGCAGAACTTCCAGCGCGTTCCCCTCTTGTCGGTGACACCGAAGAGTTCGGGTCCAAAGCCGATGGAAAAGGCCGTGATCCCGATGCCGCACCACCGGCCAACCAGATAGTGGCCCATCTCATGGACGAAAACCACGACCGCCAGGACGAAGAAGAACGGCACGAGAATGCCGAAAACAAGCCCCTGACCGCCGAAAATGAAGGAGAAGATTTCGCCCATTGCGTTCTTGCCGCCCGATCGGTTCGCTTGCTGTGGAAGATTATCCCGGCTGCTCACAGCCGGGAAAACAACCACCTAGCCCGCAGTGAAGAATGCCTGCGCCGGATTGCTGGGCCCGGCCATCAGCATGCCGACGACATAGAACGCGACCGCGGCCGCCACAAGGCCATCGACCCGATCCATGACGCCACCGTGACCGGGAATGAGGCTACCTGAATCCTTGACGAAGAAACGCCGCTTGAGATGAGACTCGAACAGATCCCCCAATTGAGCGACCACCGACAGGACGAAAGCCAGCAGGGCGATTGTCATGAGTCCCATGCGTGCATCCGCAAAGAATGCCACCGCCATCCCCGCGACAACGCCGCCCAATGCGCCGCCGATTGCGCCGCTCCACGTCTTGCCGGGTGAAATACGCGGGGCGAGCTTCGGGCCGCGGATCGCGCGGCCGACAAAATAGGCGGCGATGTCGGTGACCCAGACGACGGCGAAGAGAAACAGGATCGCCCATAGACCGGCTGCGTCGGCGCCGCGGAGCATGGCGAGCGCGATGCCGGCGAGGCCTGCATATAGCAGGCCGGCGGGCGGCCAATGGTCACGACCGGAAAACCTCGCCTCGACGAAGGCGCCGGCGACTGCGACGATCATAAGGCCGAGCAGAACGCCCGGCGAGATGCCCGCGACGAGCATCACCATAAGCGCGGCAAGGAGGCCGCCCGTCAGCCAATGGGTGCGGCTCCAGTCCCGGCCGGCGGTGATGCTCAACCACTCATGGATCATCGCCAGCGCGACGATGGCAACGAAGACCCTGAAGACGAGGCCACCCATCCATGTGACAAGCAGCGCAAGCGGGATAAGAACCAGAGCCGATATGATGCGGAGGCGAAGGTTGCTGGGACCGGCAGGCTTCTCGCGCCCCGATGTGGGACCCGGATCGCTCATGAAGCGACGTCACGCGCGGCCACGCCGCCGAAGCGGCGGTCTCGCGCGCCGTAAGACCGCACCGCCTCGGCCAGCCTCTCGGCGTTGAAATCGGGCCAATAGCAGGGCTCGAAATGCAGTTCGCTATAGGCCGCCTGCCAGAGCAGGAAGTTGGAAAGCCGCTGCTCGCCGCTGGTACGGATCACCAGATCGGGATCGGGGATGCAGGCGGTATCGAGAAAGGAAACAAGACTCTCGGGCGTGATTTCGTCGGGGTCCAGCGTACCGGCGGCCGCGGCCCGGGCGATGGTGGCTGCGGCCCGTGCGATCTCGTCTCGAGCACCGTAGTTGAATGCGATGACGAGGTTCATCGCGGTGTTTTCCATCGTCAGGTTCTCGGCCTCGTCGACCATCGCACGAATGTCGGGCTCGATGCCTTCGCGGTTGCCGATCATGCGCACCCGAACGCCGTTCTGGTGGATCTCGGCAAGATCGCGGCGCAGGAACAGGCGCAACAGCCCCATCAGGTCACTGATCTCGGAACGCGGGCGCGACCAGTTTTCGGAGGAAAAGGCGTAGACGGTCAGCCAGTCGATGCCGAGATCGCCGGCGGCCCGAACGGTGCGCCTGAGCGCTTCCACGCCGGCCCGATGCCCGGCAGCGCGGGGAAGGCCCCTCGCCTTCGCCCACCGGCCGTTGCCGTCCATGATGATCGCCACATGCGCGGGTATCAAGTCGGGATTTCCTTTCCCGTTGCCGGGGCCACCGGGGATCGTGCAATCAGACCTGCATGATCTCGGCTTGCTTATCCGTCAGAAGCGTGTCGATCTGAGAGATCGTCTCATCCGTCATCTTCTGGACGCGGTCGGAATGCGTACGCGAATCGTCCTGACTGATATCGCCGTCTTTTTCAGCCTTCTTCAAGTTCTCCATGCCGTCGCGTCGTACGTGGCGAACGGCAACCTTGGCGCTTTCGGCATATTGATGCGCTATCTTCACCAATTCCTTGCGGCGCTGCTCGTTGAGTTCAGGCAACGGAATGCGCAGGTTCGTGCCATCGACGATGGGGTTGAAACCCAGATTGGATTCGCGAATGGCGCGGTCGACGGCTCCGACCAGCGACTTGTCCCACACATTGACGGCGATCATGCGCGGCTCCGGCACGGTGACGGTGCCCACCTGAGTCAGCGGCATGGTCGAACCGTAGGCCGGGACCTGGATCGGATCGAGCAGGTTTGCCGATGCGCGACCGGTTCTCAGCGAAGCCAGGTCGGACTTGAAGGCACTGATGGCGCCGTCCATGCGCCGCTGGATATCGGAAAAATCAACTCCGGAACTCATGCAGAATTTCCTCCTTGGCCGGGGGTGTCATGTCGGACCCGGGGAAGGCCCCAGCCGGTTATGCTCAGAGATCCGCCACGAGGGTGCTGCGCCCCTCGCCCCTCAGGATCGCGCCGAAGCCGCCCTTCTCGTGAATTGAGTAGACGATTATCGGAATGTTATTCTCTCGCGCAAGAGCAATTGCCGCGGTGTCCATCACGGCAAGCCCCTCGCGCAGCACCGCCTCGTGGCTGATGCGCTCGTAACGCGTGGCCGCGGGGTCCTTCTTCGGGTCGGCCGAATAGACGCCGTCGACCAGCGTTCCCTTGAACAGCGCATCCGCGCCGATTTCAGCTGCCCGCAAGGCCGCCGCCGAATCGGTGGTGAAGAAGGGATTCCCGGTGCCGCCGGCAAAGATCACCACCTTGCCCTGGTCGATGTAGGCGGTGGCGTGGCGCTGGGAGAAGCTCTCGCAGAGTTCCGGCATGGCGATCGCCGACAGCACCACGGCATCGACGCCCAGCTTTACCAGCGAGGTTCTCAAGGCCAGCGAATTGATGATGGTGGCGAGCATGCCCATGTGGTCGCCGGTGACGCGGTCGCCGCCCTTGGAAGCGACCGCGACGCCGCGGAAGATGTTGCCGCCGCCGATGACCACGCCGACTTCGACGCCCAGTTCGCGCGCCTCGGCGATATCGCTGGCGATGCGGTCGACCACCGAAACGTCGATGCCGAAACCCTGATCCCCCATCAATGCCTCGCCGGATGCCTTAAGCAGGACTCGGCGGTAGCGGGGGATATCGGGCATGGCACTCTCTCGATCAACGCGGCGGTTCGGGCGCCTCGATACACGAGGGGCGCCGCGATGTCACGCGGCGCCCCTCGGCAATTTGGTGAGGACGCAGGCCCTACTTCTTGACGGCTGCCGCAACTTCGGCGGCAAAGTCGGACTCTTCCTTCTCGATGCCCTCGCCGAGCGCAAAGCGCAGGAAGCCGGTGATCGTGGCCGGCGCGCCAATGTCGCTCTCGGCGTCCTTGAGTGCCTGCTCGACGGTCACGTCGGGATTGATCACGAAGGACTGCTTGAGCAGAACGACTTCCTCGAAGAACTTGCGCATGCGGCCTTCGACCATCTTCTCGATGATGTTCTCCGGCTTGCCCGATTGGCGTGCCTGGTCGGCATAGATCGCCTTCTCGCGCTCCACTTCAGCCGGGTCGACCTCGTCGGCCGTCAGCGCCAGCGGGTTAGTGGCGGCAACGTGCATGGCGACCTGACGCGCGAAAGCGCGCGCGGCATCGGCGTTGCCTTCGGTCTCGATGGCCACGAGCACGCCCATCTTGCCAAGGTTGTCTGCCACGGCGTTGTGGACATAGTTGGCGACCGCGCCCGTGCCGACGGACAGCTTGGCCGAACGACGCAGCGCCATGTTCTCGCCGATCGTGCCGATGGCCTCGGTCACGGTCTCCGAAACGCTCTTCGTGGAGCCCGGATAACGCGCATGCGATACGGCCTCGACGGTGCCGTCGGTCGCCAGCGCGACTTCGGCGATGTTGCTCACGATCTGCTGGAAGGCTTCGTTGCGGGCCACGAAGTCGGTCTCGGAGTTGACCTCCACGACGACCGCGCTCGACGCGTCGGCGGCGACGCCGATCAAGCCTTCAGCGGCGGTGCGGCCCGACTTCTTGTCGGCCTTGGAAATGCCCTTCTTGCGCAGCCAGTCGACGGCTTCCTCGAGGTTGCCGTTGGTCTCGGAGAGCGCGGCTTTACAATCCATCATGCCAGCGCCGGTCATGTCGCGGAGTTGTTTGACCTGTGCAGCGGTAATGCTCATCTTCGTCTCGTTCCTTCACGTTCCTGAAATGGCGGGGCGCACCGTGGTTTTCGCCAGGTGCGCCCGCCGTGATGTCCGATTCGCGGCCGCGAGCGGCCCGCCGGGGCTAGGCCTGCTTGTTCTCCGCGCTGCCTTCGTCGGCAGCCGGCGTTTCGACAGGTGTCTCAGCCGAAGCCTCGACAGGCGCCTCTTCGAGAGCCGGCTCGGCAGGTGCTTCGACCGATTCGCCGATGTCGACACCCAGGGCGCCCTGCTGACGGGCAATACCATCGAGCGCAGCCTTGGCGATCAGGTCGCAATACAGCGAAATCGCACGCGCGGAATCGTCATTGCCGGGGATCGGGTAATCGACCCTGTCCGGATCGCAGTTGGAATCGATCACCGCCACGACGGGAATCTTCAGCCGCTTGGCTTCCTGAATGGCGATCGCTTCCTTGTTGGTGTCGATCACGAACATCAGGTCCGGCGTGGAGCCCATGTCCTTGATGCCGCCAAGCGCACGGTTCAACTTCTCGCGCTCACGCTCGAGGTTGAGGCGCTCCTTCTTGGTGAAGCCGGAGGCCTCGCCTGCCAGGAGAGTGTCGAGGGTGCGCAGACGCTGGATCGAATTGGAAATCGTCTTCCAATTGGTCAGCATGCCGCCAAGCCAGCGGGCGTTGACGTAATATTGCGCTGAACGCTGAGCGGCATCGGCGACGATCTCGGAAGCCTGACGCTTGGTGCCGACGAAAAGGACGCGACCGCCCTTGGCAACGGTGTCGGAGACGAGCTTCAGCGACTGGTGCAGGAGCGGCACCGTCTGCGAGAGGTCGATGATGTGGATGTTGTTGCGGACGCCAAAGATGTAGGAGTCCATCTTCGGGTTCCAGCGGTGGGTCTGGTGGCCGAAGTGAACGCCAGCTTCCAAAAGCTGGCGCATGCTGAAATCAGGCAGAGCCATTCAATATTACCTTTCCGGTTGAGCCTCCACGGGCCAACGGCGAAAGGAAGTCCCCTCGCCACCGGGGGCGTCCGCCGGATTTCTCCCGGACGGAAACCAAAAGCCCGTGTGTGGAATGACCGCGCATATAGCGGCAGAAACCACCATTTGCAAGCGTTGCGCCTGCCGTGGGGGTCAATCTCCCGATGGACCGCTTTCGGCCGTGACCTCGACGTTGAGCAGATCGACGAGAAGCCCCGGATCGCTCTGGCTTGCCTCCATCAGTTGCATGAGCGGCACCGGCTCGTCGGGCCGCATGTCGATGCGCAGGCTGCCGGGATTTTCGAGGAAGGTGCCCGCCGCTGCCGTGACCATGGTCAGGAAATCCGGGCGTTGCAGTGCGGCAACGATGAAGGGCAATATGCCGACCGCCTGGGCACGCATGGTCTGGACGTCGGTGCCCTGCTGTTCGGCAAACATGGTCAGCGCGCGCTCGGTTACGGAAGCGTCCTGGAAGGTGACGAGAGCCTCGTTCAGGGTGATGCCGAAGGCAACGAACATCAGGCTCATCGGGTTTTCCAGCGCGCCGCGCGGAATTCCGCCGAGGGTCGCGCCGAGGTCGAGCGTGCCGCCCTCTTCCAATGTCGTGCTGGAGGTGAGCGCGATGGTTTCGCTGGGCTCTTGCCAGGCGAGGTCGAGCTCGTGGGACGCGGCGATCTCGTCGTAGCCTAGCCCTTCGATGGCCTGGCGCGCTTCTTCTTCGTCGATCATCCAGGTCGGCATGCGCAGATCCTCGACGAGGGTCGCCAGCCGCGTCGGGATCGGCCCGATATGTTCGGCCATGGTGAGGTTGGCGCGCGCAAGGCTGATCTCGGCGATGTTCGGGACATCGACCAGAAGGTCACTCACCAGAATCCCGCCGAGCGTGGGGATGGCGCGCATGATGGTCTCGACGTCGCCCGCTTCCTGGGCCTCTTCGAAAGCGGCAATCGCGGCAAGCGACGGGAAGCCCAGATCGCTGATCGTGAAATCGCCGAGCCGGATCTCCGCGTTTCCCTCGGGATCACCAACTTCCAATCCGCGATAGTGGATGCTCTCGATTCCATCGGAGGAGAGACCTGCGATGCCAACGGCTGCAAGCGTGCCGCTATACTCGTCGGCATCGAATACAAGCCCTCTGGCCTCCATCAGACCGAGGCGGAAGGCGCCGTAGGTCGCGGCGATCAGTTCGACCAGTTCGACGGGATCGGGCTCCTCGCCCCTCTCCATTTCGGCGATATAGAATTCGTCGGCTCGCGCCAGGATCGGCAGCATGGGGCGGCGTCCACCGAGATCCTCCATGCGCATGTCTTCGATCGCGATCTCGACATCCTCCGTGCTGATTGTCCAGTCGGCAGCCGAGACCCAGCCGTTCAGGGTCTCGAAGGGCTCATCGCCGGTTCCGGGCTCGAGTTCGGGGTCGAAGAGGCGGACGATGTCACCGTAATTGTAGTTGCTGGCTTCAATGGTGCCGATTTCCATGTGGAGATCCATCGGCGCGTCGTCTTTGCCGGCGTCGGCCACGCCGCTCACCGTGACGCCGGCGATCGCCATGGACGAGATATTGCCGCTTTCGGTGGCACCAACCGTGGCCGCCCCATAACTGACGGTGGTCGTCATGGGCGGCTCGGAGGTCTCGGACACGATGTCGAGCGCCCCAAATTCCATTGCCTCGAAACTGACGTCCACCAACGCTGCCACCAGAGGATAGAAGCGCGAGATCGGGCGCGCCGGGTCTTCCTCGATGTCGGGAAGGCGTGCCCAGCGCAATGCGAACGCGGCCAACCCATCGTAGGAACCGGTGGTGCTGCTCGTGCCCTGATTCTCACTCTCGATCTGGAAATCGATGAGCAGTTCATCGGCCCGGATCCGGTCGGCGACATAGTAATCGCCGTCGGCTTCCAGGCCATCGAAGACGAGGCTCGGAAAGGTGAGCCCGTAGCGCATGTCGACGCTGTCGGGTTCCTCGTCCGAGACGTCCCCCGGCAGGTCAAAGAACTCGATGGCGAGTTCCAGCTGCTCGACGGTAGTCGTGCCGGACGCGGCGTCGTGGGAAACACCGTCATGGCTGATGTCGAGCCAGTCGAAGCTTTCGGCCTGCTCGATCCAGCCTTCGACAATCTCGACGGGTGTTTGTGCAGAGGCGGGAGCGACAAGACCAATCGCCGCCACGCACGCCAGACACGCACCACGCCAGTTGCCACACCGATGTCGCATCTCACCCCCCAAAGTTTTCTCTGCCGAGACCTGAGCGGAGTAGGGCAGCAAATTCCGTCGATTGGCAAATGTTAATTTACGCAGGGAAAGGCGCGTCACGGCGGATGTCGAGAACCGGCTAGCGGCAATCTTCCACGCGGTCGAATGGCTCCAGTTCGACCAGTTGGCCGGCAATGGCGAAATCGCCATAATCCATGACAAGGTCGTGGCTGATGCCGCTTTCGTTGAGCTTGAAGGCGATGCGATAGGTGGGCATCCCCTCGCCCGTGGCATCGGCGTCCTCGAGATCGAAATAGGCAATGTCGACGGGCCAATAGGTCGTGTCGGCCGCCGCCTCAAGCAGATCATGTTCGGGGTCGTCAGCGCCCAGCGTGGCCTGGCGGCCGACGATCACGGTGGTAGTCATCACCTTGCTGCCATCCTCCGAGCCGTCGAAAATCGTGGTCTCGTAGAAGGTCCGGCCCTCCGCGATCTTGGCCAGGAGATCCTTCAGGTGCTGCGTCGGGAAGAGGCTTGGCCCCAGATCGTGTTCCATCGGCTCGGGCCGCTCGACGGAAACATGCGTGCCGTCATCTTCCGGTACGGCGGTGCCGCGCGCTTCACGGTCGAGATCGCCGTCGAGGTAGGAGCGCGTGGCGAAATCGAACGACTCGCCGTCGGGGCCCTCATAGGTGGTCGACTGCTCATCGATCAGGCGCGAAAACTCCTCCGTGTCGAATTGGGTCACGAATCGGAAATCGACCGTGTAGCCATCGCAGGACGAGCCATTGAACTCATAGACCATGCGGCCGCTGATCGCGGTGATGCCGGAGCGCTCGGAACGTTCGTGAAGCGAGAGGTCGTAGACAGCGCGATGAGGCAGCAATTCATTGGCGAGCACGGGCCCGACGCCGAGAGTGGCGAGGATCGGCGTGACGATTGCAAGGTGTCTGCCCTTCATGCGCATGAAGACTTCTCCATAAGAGTGGATGAACCGGTGTCCACACAAGGCGAAATTCGTGGCACAAGCACGGCAGGATTCGCCTCTGGCGCGCAAACCCTTACGCGCCGGCTCCCAAAATAGGAAGGCATCATGGCCGAGAACATCGAACAGCGCCTCCGGCGAATGGGTATCGAATTACCCGAAGTCGCGGCCCCGGCAGCCAATTATCTGCCCTTCGTGCAGAGCGGCAACCTCCTGATGACGTCGGGACAACTGCCGTTGCAGCAGGGCAAGCTCGTGGCAACCGGGCTTCTCGGCCGCGACCTCGACACGGCGGCCGGCCAGGCTGCCGCGCGCATCTGCGCCATCAACGTGCTGGCCGCGGTCAAGGCAGCATTGGGCGAACTCGAACAGATCAGGCGCACCGTGAAGATCACCGTCTTCGTGGCGTCGGCTCCGGGCTTTGCCGAGCAGCATCTGGTGGCCAACGGCGCTTCCGATCTGCTGGCCGAGGCGCTGGGCGAACGCGGCCGGCATGCGCGTTCGGCGGTCGGCGTGGCGATGCTGCCGCTGAACGCGCCGGTGGAAGTCGAAGCCATCATCGAGACACGCAACTGACGGACGAAACATGACCGATCTTTCCTGGCTCACTAGGCGCCCTATCGCGCATCGCGGCTTTCACGACCTCAACAAGACGCGTTGGGAAAACACGCTGTCGGCCTTCGAGGCGGCAGCCACCCGAGACTATGCCATCGAATGCGACGTACATCTGTCGGCCGATGGCGTGCCGGTCGTCTTTCACGACCGCGAGCTCGACCGGCTGTGCGGCCGGCGGGGGCTTCTGTCCGATCTCGACGCCGCCGCGATCGCCGCGCTGCGGGTGGGCGCAACCGACGACCACGTTCCCACATTGGCGGAAATGCTCCGGCTGGTGGCCGGACGGGTCCCCATCGTCATCGAGCTCAAAGTCAGCGAAGGCAAGGATGAAGGCCTCGTGGCGGCCGTGGCGAAAGGTCTCGAAGGCTACGAGGGGGATGTGGCCCTCATGTCCTTCGAACACCGATTCATCCGCCTGTTCGCCAGCCAGGCACCGGGCATCGCCTGCGGGCTGACGGCACATGGCCGCACGCCCGCCGACCTCGAAGCGCATTTTTCGATGCTGGCGCATGGGATCGATTTTGTCTCCTTCCATGTCGCCGATCTGCCCAACCGCTTCGTCACAACGGTGCGCGAGAAACTTGCCATGCCCGTCATCACCTGGACGGTGCGCGAGCCCTGGGCTGTCGATGTGACGCGAAGCCATGCCGACCAGATGACTTTCGAGGGTTTCGAGGCGTAGGGGATGGCTTCGCGGCGCGGCTTGCCCTCGTCCTTCGAGGCTCCGCTTCGCTGCGCACCTCAGGATGAGGGCGGAGAGGTTGGCGCCTGGCTTCGGGATGCAGGCAGCAACTGTCGGCAGCTGGGTGCCGTAAACCGCGCCGGCAGCCCTCATGGAAAGGTCCGGAGCCGTCGCGAAGCGAAGGCGCAGCACGGGTAGCCGTCATGGTGAGATGCGGAGCCGCAGCGAAACGGAGGCGCAGCCTCGAACCACGAGGGCGGATCCGGAGGGCGCAGACCCCTCATCCAGCTTCGCTTCGCTCAGCCACCTTCTCCCATAAGGGGAGAACGTAGGGCCGCCATCGACGCTTCCGCCAGCCTCTCCGTTTGACCCGGACGGCAGGCGCCGAGACGGATGAGGGGTCTGCCGGCCTCCGAAGCCGAAATCGGCACCGGCCAAGGGGCGCGCCCTGACCGATACTACCCCTGCCCCAACCGCCCGACGCGATCATTGCGCCGCCCCATCTTGCATTGCACAAAGACTGCCGTATCTAGTCGGGCATGGCAGCGACCGGACCCGATAAAGCATCACAGGAGGGCGAATTCGTCCTGCGCGTCGCGCCATCGCTGGGCGACATCGACGCGGCCGAATGGAACGCGCTTGGCGGCGCGTCGAGGGGTGGCCCCCTGCCCTACAATCCCTTCGTCAGCCACGCCTTTCTCTCCGCACTCGAAGAAAGCGGCTGCGCCACGCCGCAGACGGGCTGGCTCGGCCAGTATATGCGGCTCGAAGGGCCGGACGGCAAAATGCTGGGGGCTGTGGCGGGATATCTGAAGAATCACAGCCAGGGCGAATACGTCTTCGACCATGGCTGGGCGGATGCCTTCGAGCGGGCCGGCGGACGCTATTATCCCAAGCTGCAGGTTTCGGTGCCGTTCACGCCGGCGGCAGGGCCGCGGCTGCTGGTGGCCGCCGATGCCGCCAATCCCGATGCGGTTCGCCGCGCGCTGGCGGAAGGTCTGCGCGCGCTCTGTGACCGGATCGGCGCGTCCTCGGTGCATGTCACCTTCGCCGAGGAGGCCGACATCGCCGCCCTCACCGATCGCGGCTATCTGCATCGCACCGACCAGCAGTTCCACTTCCACAATGAGGGTTATGGCTCCTACGAGGACTTTCTCGGCACGCTTGCCTCACGCAAGCGCAAGGCGCTGAAGCGCGAACGGCGCGAGGCCCTCGAAAACGGCATCTCGGTGGAATGGCTGACGGGCAGCGACCTGACTGAAGCCGTGTGGGACGATTTCTACGCCTTCTATCTCGACACGAGCAGCCGTAAATGGGGCCAGGCCTACCTCAACCGCGACTTCTTCTCGCTGATCGGCGAACGCATGGCCGATGACGTCCTGCTGGTCATGGCCAAGCGCGATGGACGCCGCATTGCCGGCGCGATCAACTTCATGGGCTCGGACCGGCTTTACGGTCGCAACTGGGGCTGCGTCGAGGACCATCCCTTCCTGCATTTCGAGGTCTGCTATCACCAGGCCATCGATTTCGCGATCGAGAAGGGTCTCAGAACCGTCGAGGCCGGTGCGCAAGGCCAGCACAAGCTGGCGCGCGGCTACTTGCCCGTCACCACCCACTCCGCCCATCACATCGCGCATCCCGGCCTGCGCGATGCGGTCGCCGATTATCTCGATCGCGAGCGCCGCGAGGTGGAGATGATCAGCGGGCTGCTCGCCGAGCAGAGCCCGTTCCGCAAGGGCTGAGGCGCGAGCGGACCCGTGGCAACAGGGCGGAAAAGCAAGACCGACCTCCCGACCAAGATCTGCGCAGCCTGCGGCCGGCCGTTCGCCTGGCGCAGGAAATGGCGCAAGGACTGGGAGGCGGTGAAATACTGCTCGGATGCCTGCCGGAAGAAGCGGTAGGCGCCCCGACCTCCACGCTCGGCCGAGCTACTCCTCCGGCCTGTCCCATTTTCCCTCTTCCGCCTTGTGATGGAACTGGCTTGCGACGAGCCAGCCCTTCAGCGGCCGCAAGGGCGGAATGCAGCTCGCAAAGACGAGCGGTATCGAGACGAAGGCATGGAACCAAATCGATGGCTCGAAGGTGACTTCCGCCCAGACGGCGAACAGCACCGACGGCACGCATGCAAAGCAGATGACAAAAAAGGCCGGGCCATCGGCCGGGTCGGCAAATGAGTAGTCGAGGCCGCAGACAGTGCAGCGGGGCGCGATCGTCAGAAAGCCGTCGAACAACTTGCCCTCCCCGCAACGCGGGCAGCGGCCCTTGATGCCGACGCGCCAGGGCTCGAGCGGCGGATAGTTTCCCTGATCGTACTGACTCATATTCTCCTCCGGGCCGCGCTGCGGCGGCCTTGCATACCCAGATTTAACATCCATATACCATCCACACGGATGGTGCATGAGGTTCAATATGGCAAAGGCAGCGACTGGCGGCACACCCGCCAAGACACCCGAATCCGAAAAGCTCACGATTAATCTGGGCTTTGTCGATCTTGGCCAGATCGAGTTGCTGGTCAAGGAAGGGTTTTATTCCAACCGCAGCGACTTCATCCGCACCGCCATCCGCAACCAGATCGAACGGCACGCCGAGACAGTGCGCCAGATCGTGGTGCGCAAGAGCGTCGACCTCGGTCTTCGCCACATCACGGCTGACGAACTGGCCACGGCAAAGGCGGCGGGTCAGATGCTGGACATCCGTGTGCTGGGGCTCGTGGTGATCGCACCGGACGTCACGCCTGAACTTGCCCGCGACAGCATCTCTGCCCTCTCCATCCTGGGCACACTGAACGCCAGCGAGGCGGTGAAGACCGCGCTGGCGGACCGCATCTCCTGAACCTCCCATTCGAGAAAGCAACCCATGACCACTCCCTTCGCCTGCGGCATGTCCCGGGCCACCGAACTGACCCGATCCGGCAGGCTGGATGAGGCGACGGCGCTGATTCAGTCGCTGCTCCAGCCCCAGCCTGCGGCGGGAAACCCGACGACCGGCAGAAAAGTGATCGAGGGCGATTTCACCCGGCTGGGTGATGCTCCCACTCCGCCGCCCCGGCGCGCCGCTCGCACATTTTCGCCCGGCCTTCGCTCGGGACTCGGCGAAACGCTGCGCAACATCGCGGCCGGCGGCATGCCACGGCGTGGTCCGCCGGCGCCCGAGCCGCTCGATCTTCCAGAAGGCGCGCTGTTCCTGTCGCTGACGCATAGCGGTCGCCATGGGAACCGCGACTATCGGCTTTATGTTCCGGCCAGCAGGACCGATACCCCGATGCCGCTGATCGTCATGCTGCATGGCTGCACCCAATCGCCCGAGGATTTCGCCGTCGGCACCGGCATGAACGCCCTGGCCGAAGAGTTCCGCTGCCTGGTCGCCTGGCCCGCGCAGCCGCAGGGTGCGAACGTCCAGAAATGCTGGAACTGGTTCCGGCCGGAGGACCAGGCGCGGGGCCGCGGCGAACCGTGTCTCTTGGCGGGGATCGTCCACGACATCCAGCGTAACCATCCAGCCGATCCGGGTCGGATCTATGTCGCGGGACTGTCGGCAGGCGGGGCGGCCGCCGCCATCATGGGCGCGGCCTATCCCGACCTGTTCTGTGCGATCGGCGTTCATTCCGGCCTGCCGGTCGGCGGGGCACAGGACGTGCCTTCGGCCTTCGCCGCCATGCGCGGCGGCTCTACGGGCAAAGCCAGATCACTGCCAGTACCAGCCATCGTGTTCCACGGGCTGGCCGACGCGACGGTGCATCCCGGTAACGGCGAGGCGGTGGTCGAGCAGGCCTTGCGGGCAAAGCCCGGGGCCAAAAGCAGCAGCAAGACCGGCACCTCGGCCGGGGGCCGGACATACCGGCAGACCCGTCACGAGGATATCGATGGCCGCTCGATCACGGAGCATTGGGAGATCGAGGGTGCGGGCCATGCCTGGTCCGGCGGGCAGCCGGGCGGGAGCTACACCGACCCTGCGGGCCCGGATGCTTCGCGCGAGATGATGCGGTTCTTCCAGCAGCACCGGCGGGCATAACTCGGCGGGTTCGCCATCAAGGTTTCTTCGGCCCGCAGGCGATCAGTGAACCACGGTCTTCGAGAAGATGTTGATGACCAGAACGCCCCCCAGGATCATGGCGATGCCGATCACGGCGGGCAGGTCCAGCATCTGGCGGAAGACGGACCAGCCAATCAGCGTGACGAGGACGATACCCGCGCCGGACCAGATGGCATAGACTACGCCGAGCGGCATCGTCCGGAGCGGGAGCGACAGGAAATAGAAGGCAAAACCATAACCGACGATGGTCAGAAGCGAGGGCCAGAGTCGCGTGAAGCCCTCGGTCTGCTTGAGCGCCGAGGTGGCGAAGACCTCGAATACGATCGCGATCGCGAGATAGACAAAATTCATGGGGCTTACCCGCAATCCGATCTGGTTGACGCCGGCGAATGTAGCGGCGAAACATGCCCCCGCCCAGACCGACCTGCGAGGAAGCGATGAACCACTCCGCCTATGACGACCAGAACATCTTCGCGAAGATCCTGCGCGGGGAGATGCCCTGCCACAAGATCTACGAGGACGAGGCGACCTTCGCCTTCATGGACATCATGCCGCGCGGCGACGGGCACGCGCTGGTCATCCCGAAAGAGCCGGCGCGCAATCTGCTCGACGTCGAGGCCGACAGCCTGGAGGCCGTCATGCGCACGGTGCAGAAAGTCGCCAACGCCTCGATGAGGGCTTTCGGGGCCGATGGGATCACCGTGCAGCAGTTCAATGAACCGGCCGGTGGGCAGGTCGTCTTCCACCTGCATGTCCACATCATCCCCCGCTTCGACGGCGCCAGCCTCAAGCCGCATACGGGCGAGATGGAGAAGCCGGAGATCCTGGCGGCGAACGCCGAGAAACTGCGCGCCGCGCTGACCGCCTAGAGCAGGATGATCCCGGTAAGCAGCACGGCCTCGGCGACAACGATGCTGAGAAGCACGCTGCGGCGGAGAAAAAGGTAGGCGGCGAAGCCCGACAGGGCGGCGCCGATCCTCAGCGCTGCCGGCGTATCGGCAAGCGCGCCGGAGGGAAAGACGATCAGATTGGCGATGACGGCGGCCACCAACGCGGTCGCCACGCAGCGCACCAAGACCAGGATGTCGGAATCCTCGGCGATGCCGCCGGCCAGATAGACGCCGAGGAAGCGCCAGATGTCGGTCGCCAGCGCGCCGCCGATCAGGATGAAGACATAGGGCCACCACCAGGCATCGATCGCGTCGAAAGTCATGTCGTCCTCCTCCGCATCCAGACATGCCAGCCATAAGCGGAAAGGCCCGCAATGGCCCCCGTGGCGAGCAGGCTCGCGCCGGGCGCAATAACGTGAACGATCGGGCCGATCACCAGGCCGAGCGCCATGGCGACATTGCCCGCCCTCTCGCGCGCCGAACCCCAGAGCGAGGTCAGGAAATAGATCGGCGTGATCAGCAGGAGTGCGGCGGAAACCGTCGGCGGCAGGTCGCGGGCGACCAAATAGACCGCGGTCACCACGCACATGTTGAGCAGGATCAGCGTCGAGCCGAGGCCGCCATAATAGGCCGTGCGGCGCCCGCGGGGCACGTTGCGCAGCGTCTCCAGCGCCAGCACCCAGGAGGTGACGGCGACGAAATGGGACAGGAGATAGAGCACCCAGGTGCGCGTCTGCGGCGTGCGCATCTCGGGCACCAGCGCCACCACCATCGGGGTGAGCCGCACGGCCGACAGGCCAACCGCGAAGGCAGCCGCGATCAGCCCGTTGCCGGCCATGATGGCGCCGACCAGGACGACCTTGGACGGCAAGGCCCAGACGACGGCCGTCATGAAGACGGCCTGGGTGATTGTGATGCCGGCTTCCACCGCCAGGGCCGCGAAGCCGACGAAGCTCGCCGCCAGAATGAAGGCGGGAAGGGAGAGCGAGGCGATAGCGCCCCGCACATACCAGCGAAAATTGCCGAGATTATCTGTTTCGGGCGCAGGAAGCGCGCCCGCGGGGCGTTCTTCGATCATGTCATCCGCCGCATAGCATGGCAAACGCCATCATGCGACGGATGAAAAGACATGCCGGGCATGCAATTGCCCGGCAGCTTGGCGATCAGCCCTTGCGCGGCAGCTGGGGCACGATCGACCGCTTCTGCGTGTCGCCGCCGCCGCGCGGCGGCTTCGGCCTGGCCTCGGCGACCGGCTTCTTCGCCGCCGTCTTCTTGCGGGGCTTGCGGGCAACCGGCTTGTCGAGCTCTTCCTTCTTCGGCCTGACCGGCAATTCGTCGGCCAGCGCCTCGAGCTTGAGCCCGGTCTCGCCGGTTTCCTTGGTTTCAACCAGGATGCGGACGGTGCCGCCCTTGCGCAGCTTACCGAACAGGACCTCGTCGGCCAGCGGCTTCTTGATGTGCTCCTGGATCACACGACCCAGCGGGCGGGCACCCATGCGCTCGTCATAGCCCTTCTCGGCCAGCCACTCGACCGCCTCGTCGGTGAGCGCGAAGGTGACGCCGCGCTCGGCCAGCTGGGCCTCGAGCTGCATCACGAACTTCTGCACCACCTGGTGGATCACCGGCACCGGCAGGCCGCCGAAGGGGATGATCGCATCGAGACGGTTACGGAATTCCGGCGAGAAGAGGCGGTTGATGGCCTCCATGTCGTCGGTGTCACGCTTGGACGAGCCGAAGCCGATGGCCGGCTTGGCCAGATCGGCGGCACCCGCGTTGGTGGTCATGATGATGACCACGTTGCGGAAATCGATCCGCTTGCCGTTGTGATCCGTCAGCTTGCCGTGGTCCATGACCTGCAACAGGATGTTGAACAGGTCGGGGTGCGCCTTCTCGATCTCGTCGAGCAGCAGCACGCTATGCGGATGCTGATCGATGCCATCGGTCAGGAGCCCGCCCTGGTCGAAGCCGACATAGCCGGGGGGCGCGCCGATCAGACGCGAGACCGTGTGACGCTCCATGTATTCCGACATGTCGAAACGCAGGAGCTCGACGCCGAGCGACGCAGCCAGCTGCTTGGCAACCTCGGTCTTGCCGACGCCGGTCGGGCCGGAGAACAGATAGGAGCCGATCGGCTTTTCCGGTTCGCGCAGGCCGGCACGTGCCAGCTTGATCGATGAGGACAGCGCCTCGATGGCGGTGTCCTGACCATAGACCACCCGCTTCAGCTCGGCCTCCAGATTGACGAGCATCTTCTCGTCATTGGCGGAGACGGTCTTGGGCGGAATGCGCGCCATTGTGGCGATCGTGTTCTCGATCTCCTTGACGCTGATCGTCTTGCGACGGCGCGATTCGGGCAACAGCATCTGCGAGGCACCCGTCTCGTCGATCACGTCGATCGCCTTGTCGGGCAACTTGCGGTCATTGATGTAGCGCGAGGAGAGCTCCACCGCCGCCTTGATGGCGTCGTTGGTGTAGCGCACCTTGTGGAAGCTCTCGAAATAGGGCTTTAGCCCCTTCATGATCTCGATGGCGTCCTCGACGGTCGGCTCGTTGACGTCGATCTTCTGGAAGCGCCGCACCAACGCGCGGTCCTTCTCGAAGAACTGACGGAACTCCTTGTAGGTGGTCGAGCCGATGCAGCGGATCGCGCCCGAGGACAGGGCCGGCTTCAGAAGGTTCGAGGCGTCCATGGCGCCGCCGGAGGTGGCACCCGCGCCGATGACCGTGTGGATCTCGTCGATGAAGAGAACGGCCCCGGGGAAATCCTCGAGCTCCTTGACGACCTGCTTCAGCCGCTCCTCGAAATCGCCGCGATAACGCGTGCCGGCCAGGAGCGTGCCCATGTCGAGGGCGAAGATGGTGGCATCCTCGAGAACCTCGGGCACGTCGCCCTCGACGATGCGCTTGGCCAGCCCTTCGGCAATGGCCGTCTTGCCGACGCCCGGATCACCGACATAAAGCGGGTTGTTTTTGGACCGGCGGCAAAGGACCTGGATGGTGCGGTTGATCTCGCTCTCGCGGCCGATCAGCGGGTCGATCTTGCCGGCCCGCGCCTTGAGATTGAGGTTGACGCAATAGGCCGTCAGCGCGTCCTGCTGCTGCTTCTTCTTGCCGCCCTCCTCGGGCTCGTGGCTCGCCTGCGGGGCGCCGCCATCGTCATCCGCGCCGCGCGGCGCGCGGGCTTCCGTTGCCCCCGGACGCTTGGCGATGCCGTGGCTGATGTAGTTGACCGCGTCGTAACGCGTCATCTGCTGTTCCTGGAGGAAGTAGGCGGCATGGCTCTCGCGCTCCGCGAAGATCGCGACGAGCACGTTTGCGCCGGAGACTTCCTCGCGGCCCGACGACTGGACATGGATGACGGCGCGCTGGATGACGCGCTGGAAGCCTGCCGTGGGCTTGGAGTCCTCGTCATATCCAGTGACCAGATTGTCGAGTTCCGTGTCGATGTAGCTGAGCACGGTTTGGCGCAGTTCGTCGACATTGACGTTGCAGGCGCGCATGACGGCTGCCGCGTCCTGATCATCGATCAGCGCGAGGAGAAGATGTTCCAGCGTGGCGTATTCGTGCCGACGCTCGTTTGCGTGGGTCAGCGCCTGATGGAGCGCCCTTTCGAGACCTGGCGAGAAAGCCGGCATTAGATTTTCCTCATTTCTTTTCCATCACGCATTGCAGCGGATGCTGGTGCTGGCGCGCGAAATCCATGACTTGCGTCACCTTGGTCTCCGCCACCTCGAATGTATAGACCCCGCATTCGCCGACCCCGTGATTGTGAACGTGAAGCATGACCCGGGTCGCATCATCCCGGCTCTTCTGAAAGAACCGCTCGAGCACGTGAATGACGAATTCCATTGGGGTGTAGTCGTCGTTCAGAAGCAGCACGCGATAGAGGCTGGGCTTCTTCGTCTTGGTTTTTGTGCGGGTGATGACTGCCGTGCCGCGACCACCGTTGCGACCGCCGTCGTCCTCACCCTGAAATCTTGGCCTATTCCCCGCCATGGCTATGGGTCGCTCGTTCCAATCTGCTGACTTCTCGAAGCGTTGATCGAACACTGCATGTAGGCATCCGTGCTTTGATTTTAAGGCCTTCCTGCGCACTGACAATATGGTCTCCCGTACAATCACGACGAAATTGAACGCCACGCGTGGCGATGACTGAGCCCCAACGGTAAAGGCCCGGATGCCGAGCGGCATCCGGGCCTCCAAACGCTGTGACGTGAGAAGCGCCTATTTGGCCTTGGCGACCACGCTCTCGAACGGCTTGTAGATGTCCTTGGCCAGGTCCGCATAGAGCGCGCTCATGCGGGTCGCCTGGGCAACAAATCCTTCATAGGCGCTCTTGGCGAGGCCCGCCTGAATCTCCATTGCCTTCTCGGGCGACTTGGCCGCGATCATCTGCTCCATGGCCCTGGAACCGGTCTCGAAGGATTTCCTGGAAAAATCGGCGGCCTCCGAAGCGATGCTCTGCATGCCGTTGGCCATGGCGGAGATGCTCTGCAGGCTCGTATCGGCCAATTCCTTGCCCAGCTTGCCTGCCTGTTCGAAGCTCTGTTCCATTCAGCAAATCCTCATCATGAATCGATGTTGTGCGTTGCAGCGGAATTTATACCGCGATGCATCAACTTTCAACTGCGGGACGGAAACGGGGCCAGCGGGCGTGTTGCGACGCGTTCGAGCGAATTCATCAACGTTCCGATTACCATAAACGGATTGGTAACGACCGACCCTTAGGTTGGACGAAGGGGCGGTCCTCCAAGAAACCGTCGGTCTTGAACTCACAGACCAAAACAGTAGGTGTAGCCATGCGTCGGACGTCGGCCTTTTTTGCCGTGCAGAAGCCTTTCCACCCGAAGTCCCTCCTCATCATGGTCGTCGCGTTTATCGTCGCGCTGTCATTGACGGGTGCGGCATCGGCCAATCCGCGTTATGCGGCCTATGTGCTGGATACGAATACCGGCCAGGTCCTGTTTTCGCGCAATGCGGATGCGCAGCGCTTCCCCGCATCACTGACCAAGATCATGACGCTCTATCTGCTCTTCGAGGCGATGGAATCGGGTCGCATCAGCACGAGCACGCCGATTCCGGTGTCGCGCAAGGCGGCCGCAGAGCCGCCTTCCAAGCTCGGCGTCAGGGCCGGCTCGACCATCACCGTCGAGAATGCCATCAAGTCTCTCGTGACCCGGTCTGCCAACGACGTGGCGACGGCGATCGGCGAGTTCCTCGGCGGCTCGGAAGCCAATTTCGCGCGCATGGCGACGGCGAAGGCCCGCCAGCTCGGCATGAATTCCACCACCTTCCAGAATGCGCATGGCCTGCCCAACAACCAGCAGGTCACGACAGCACGCGACATGGCCATCCTCGGACTCGCGGTGCGTGAGCATTTTCCTCGCTACTACAGCTATTTCGGCACCCGCCAGTTCAACTATGGCGGCCAGACGATCGGCAATCATAACCGCCTCCTGGGACGCGTGACCGGCGTCGACGGCATCAAGACGGGCTTCATCCGCGCGTCCGGGTTCAACCTCGTGACGTCGGTGCGCACAGGCGGCCGCAGCATCGTCGCCGTCGTGATGGGCGGTCGCACCGGCGCCAGCCGCGACAACCACATGGCAGCGCTCATCCGCGAACATCTGCCCCGCGCCTCGACGCGCCAGCCGAGCCAGCCGCTGGTGGCTCGCGGCACGCCGCTCACCTCTTCCGTCAATGTCGCCTCGGTGATGCCGGAGCGCATGGCGATCCCGCAGTTCCGTCAGCGGCAGGCCATCGCGGCGGCCTACGCCCCCGAGACGGCGCAGTCTCAGCCTGTCGTCATGGCCTCCCCGCCGGTGACCGCAGCGGCGGTGCCGGTGCAGCGGCCAGCCGAAGGGGTCTCGATCCCGAGCACGCAGACGGCCTATGCCGCGCCGACCGCCAGCCGTTTCGCGCCGCCAATGCCGGTCGGGAACCCAACCCGCGATGAAGGCTCCGCGGTGGCCAGCAATCCCGGTGTCGACACGATGACGACGAATTCCATAGCGCCTGCCGGAGGCTGGGCCGTGCAGGTCGGCTCGCTGGGCAGCGAACAGGAAGCGCAAGCCTTCCTGACGCGGGTTGCCGAAGAGGCCGGCGGCATTCTGGGCAGCGCTTCAGGCTTCACCGAACCCTTTACCCGCAACGGCACGAGCTATGTACGGGCCCGTTTCGGCGGCTTCCAGTCGAGCGCCGAGGCCTGGGATGCGTGCAACGCGCTGAAACAGAAAAGAATGGATTGCTTCGCGGCGGAGCTTTGATCCGCCGCCCGATCCTCCGGGCAAGTATGTGAGTCGAAGGAGAGTTATCGTTGACCGGACAGCAGCACGTCCTTGGCCTCGTTGATGCGGGCCGCGAAAAAAGAGGAACCACCGACGTCGGGATGAAGGCGCTGCATCAGGCGGCGGTGGGCCTTGCGGATATCGGCCGGGCTCGCCCCCGCTTCAAGACCAAGGATCTCGTAAGCCTCCTCCTTTGTCATGCCGCCAGAACTCGCCGGGCTTCCCTGCCCCTGGCCCGTCTCCGTCTCCACGTGGTCGCGCCAGACGGGAAACCGGCCGTCAAGATAGGTCTCTAGGAGGCGCAGGCTCTCCTCGTCCGAGGAGAGCTCCGTGGCCAGATCGAGAAGGTCGGGAAGATCGAGTTCCGCAAGATTGCGGCCTTCGAAGGTACCTGCCAGGACGCTACCCGACAAATCGCCGCTGTCGTGATCGAGCTCCATCTCGAGGGCTGCGGTGCGCACCGTGGACCGCGCGCCGGGCGACTTGCGCGACTGAAGGCGCGCCCGGGACGAGCCGTACCAGGCCAGCGCACCCGAAAGCGCCATGGCGCCCACGCCAACCCGGCCGACGAGAATCAGACCCACCCCCAGGATCCCGACGGCGATTGGCCCAGCCAGTCGCAGGCTGTTGGCCAGTCGCGCGGCGTCGGCCCTGAGAAGCAGGAGGCCAGCAAGTCCGACGAGCAGCAGCAAACCGGCGGCAATGAGAACTGCTGTCATTTGCCCTTGCCGCGCAGGTTTTCGATCAAAAGCCGGTCACCAGTCCTGCCCCTCGCCTCGAGCGCCTTGAGGCCGCCCGTCGCATAGACGGCCACCGCCGACAGCAGGCTGGCAAGGGTGGCTGCCGAGGACGAATCGAAACGGAACCATGCCCCTTTCGACAGGCGCGCGATCTCCTTGAAGGCCTGCTCGGCGACCGGCTCGCGTCCCTCCTGAAAGACGAAGACCGGCACGCCCTTCAGACCCAGGTGTCCCGCCTTGTCGGCAAGCGCATCGACGTCCTCTTCCATTGCGTCACCGATGTACACGAGGGCGTTGACGCGTTCGCGCTCGGTTTCCTTGAGGGTATGGGCCAGCACCTTGCCGATCTGGGTGTGCCCGCCGCGGCAGTCGATCCGCGTCATCAGCGATTTGAGCGCATCCGTCTGCGAGACGAATTTGGAGGCACGGCATTCGCCGAAGCCCCTGAAATAGACCAGCTGGACATTGAGATTGCCGCTCTTGTCGACGGCATCGAACATCTGCGCCTGCAGCGAACAGGCCAGGTCCCAGGTCGGCTGGCGGCTCATCGTGGCATCGAGCGCCAGCACGATGCGTCCGCTGCCGCTTGAACCGGCGGCACGCGCGCCGCCGATGGCGCGCGCCTGCCGGATGAAGTCGGCGATGGCGCCCGATTCGCTGCGGGTCTCGGGGCTCTGGCCCTTGGTGGCGGGCGCGGGGGTCTTCTTGTCGCTCATGATGCAAGAAGGATGTGACGCCGCAACGCTGCTTTCAAGTCCCCGCGACACTCCGACCGACACGATCGCGCGGCGTCACGACGATCAGCGGATGACGTGGACCGAACATTGCGCGTGACGCACCACCCGCGCGGCGGTCGAACCCAGGAAGAAATCCTGGAATCCGGGACGGTGCGACGCGATGACGATCACATCGGCCTTGCGCTCGCTTGCGACGTCGAGAATGGCCGTGGCGGGACTGCCCTTGCGGACCTCGACAGCCAGTTCCATGCCGGCGCTGCGCGCCAGGGTTCTCAACTCGCCGCGCGCCTCCTCGGCTGCGTTCTCCAGCAGGCCGGACGGCAGTTCGGCGGCGATGTAGCCCGGCACATCCTCGATAACGGTGACGAGCACGATATTGCCGTCCTCCCCGCCCAGCTGCCTGGCCACGTCGAGCATCGATTGCGCTTTGTCGATCTGGGCCAGTGCGACCGGCACGATGATGGTTTTGGGCATGCTCACCTCCACTTTTTCCGACGTTTCTTCACGACGGACCAGAGCATGGCGGGGCAAGCCCGGCCTTGTCATGGATCAAGGAAGGTTGATGCTTCCCGTCAGGCGGTGGCGATGTATTTGCGGATCTCTTCGGCCTCGCGCTCGACGTCCTCGATGCGCCGCTTGACGACGTCGCCGATCGACACGATCCCGATCAGGCGGCCGTCCCGCTCGACGGGCAGGTGGCGGAAGCGTCCGCGGGTCATCATGCTCATGACCTCGTTGATGGTGTGGTTCTCGTTGCAGAGCTTGACGTTGGTGGACATGGCTTCGGATACCGGGCCCTCCAGCCCTTCCGGCCCCTGCTCGCCGATGACGCGAACGATGTCGCGTTCCGACAGGATGCCGACGATGCGGTCTCCTGGCCCGGTCGCCACCACCGCCCCGATGCGGTGCTGAGCCAGCGCGCGCGCCGCATCGGCCAGCGTGCTCGACGGTCTGATGGTAACGACGTCATTTCCCTTGGTGGCCAGGATCTCGCGAACCGTCATGTCTTCCTCCCTCGCGGAAGCCCGGCCGCCAGCCGCCCGGGCCGCTCACACGAGCATGGTGCGCCGGCCCTCACATGATTGCAAGCGGCTGCCATTCACTCCGGGTTGCGCCAGTGTTTCCTGCGTGCAGGCCTGTCGAACAGGCGCAGGGCGAAGAAGCCCATGAGGAACCCGCCGATATGGGCCTCCCAGGAAATGCGGCCGCCCATGTCCGGCCCGCCGAATCCCAGCCCCATGGCCAGGTTGATGATCATCCAGATGGCGAGGAAGCTGACGGTGGTGCGCGAGGTAAACACTTGGGCCACCGACAGAATCGGGCCGGTGAAGGCGGCGCGCCGTTCACTCCGGTCGATGCGGAAGGCGAATCGCGCGGCGGCCCCCATCATGCCGGATATGGCGCCCGAGGCGCCGACCAGCGGTGTGGGATCACTGGCGTGGAGGATGTAGTGAAGCCCGACGGCCGCAACGCTGGTGGCCACCCAGAAGGCCAGGAAGCGCGTGGCGCCGATCCGATTGGCGAGCGGCGCGCCGAAGGCTGCAAGCCAGATCATGTTGATGGCCAGGTGCAAGAAGTCGCCATGCAGGAAGGCGTAGGTGAACGGTCCGACCCACGCATAGATGTCGAGCGTGTACTCCCCGGAGTATCGAAGCGGGATGAAGGCGAATCGGACGAGAAGATCGAGGTCCTGGTCCGGCGACAGCCCATAGGCGCGCACGACATGGATCAACGCGCCGGCGGCGATCAGCGCGGTGACCACCGCAGGCAGGTTGAAGACCGGTTGGCGCGGCGGCGGGGGAGATTGCGGCTGGAAATCGTCGCCGATCGGCTGGGGCTGGCTCATGGGGGAATCCGGTTGCGGGTCCTGACCCAGATAGGCCGCATGCCCCACCCGCTTCAAGTCGGGCCGCCGAAGAAGAAAACGGCCGACCGGAACATTCGTCCCGGCCGGCCCGTCGAGCCCCCTGTTCCCCCCGAAAGCCGAGGTGTCCTTTCCGGACATAGTGAGGATGTCCCATGGAAGCGCCGGCACCCGCAATCGAAACCATTTGTTAACCTTAACGAACTGGAAAACCGTTAAGAACTCTGAATGGCGCTGGCACGCTCCGTGCATCGTAGCTCAATAGGTCGCCTGGCGCGGCCCGATGTGTCCGAGGATGACACACCGGCACGATACAAGGCATGGAGCGTTTCTACATGAACCAGGAAGGGACAATGGCGCTGTTCCAGTATTGGAACGACCTGCGAGGTATGCGCCCTGCCCCCCGCCGCACGGAGATCGAACCGGGCGACATCCGCAAGCTCCTGGCCGACACCTTCATCCTGGAGATGGATGCGCGGTCGGAGCCCGTCTTCCGGCTGGCCGGAACGCGCATGTGCGCCACCTACGGACGCGAACTCAAGGGCCACGCCTTCACCCCGATCTGGTCGGGCCGCGACCAGCCGATGATGTCGCGTCTGGCGGGCAACGTCTTCCGCGACAATTCGGTGGTCGTGATCACCTTCATGGGCATCAGCCATGGCGGGCGCACGAACCCCTTCGAGATGCTGCTGCTGCCACTGGATGGTGGCCAGTCGAGCCCGCGGCTGCTCGGCTGCGCACTGCCGGTGAAGAAGCCTTTCTGGCTGGGCGCGGACACGGTCTACGAGAACCGCCTCGAGACGCTGCGCATGATCGACCCGGACCGCGAGCCGCTGTTCCTGAAGAACCGCCCCCCCATCAGCGTGCCGCGTCTGACGGACGCGGCGCGTCCACCGAGTCCCGCGCAGCCCGTGCGGCGCCATGTGCGCCATCTGCTGGTGATCGAAGGCGGCAAGGCAGACGGGTAGCATCCGTCCGTATCAATCCACCTATACGTGAATAAGGCGCCTGACTTACGCGTTGTTAACAGGTTGAGCGTAGTCATGCATCGACCTCCCCTTGGGAAGGAATCCGATTCACGGGACCCAGCTCGATGAACGCCATGGCGCCAGAGATCGCGTCTTCTTCAGCTGAAAGGCGTACCTTTCAGCGCGTCCGCGTGAAAATTTACGGCCGTTACATGCTGCCCGACCGGACCGAGCATTCGTGTCAGGTGATCGACATGTCGCCCGGCAACGTCTCCATCCGATGTGTGGCCCGGGGCCAGCTCGGCGACCGTGTGGTCGCCTATCTGGACCATGTCGGTCGCGTGGAAGGCGTCATCACCCGCCTGTTCGAGGACGGCTTTGCGATGTCCCTCGTGGCATCCGAGCGAAAGCGCGAGAAGCTTGCCGCCCAGCTGACCTGGCTTGCCAACAAGCACGAGCTCGATCTGCCCGAGGACCGGCGCCACGAGCGCATTGCGCCCTCCAATCCGATCTCCGTCATGCAGTTGGCCGACGGCCGGCAATACGAATGCCGCCTGATCGACCTCTCGCTGTCGGGCGCTGCCGTCGAGACCCAGGTGCGGCCGGCGCTGGGCGTCCAGGTTCTGCTGGGTACCATGCGCGGACAGGTCGTCCGCCATTTCGACGATGGCATCGCCATCGAGTTCGCTGTCGTTCAGGACAAGACATCCCTGGGTGACAAGCTCGGCAATCCAGCCCGCTAGCACATCCCTCCCAAATAACGCCGGCCTCCCGGACCGAGCCCTTGACGGGGCTCGGTCCGGCACGTCCGTAGATTGCCGGTCGCCGCTGGGCATTGCCCCGCGGCGCGCAACCGTTGCGCGCACGCGCCCGCGTTACGGCATCGGCCGGCATCTTCATTTCCGTTCAATTTTACGCAGATTCCATTCAAATACACCGATTATTTTATACTTGTTCTATTCAAGTTTTGTACTTCTTTTATGTCAGTTCTATTATAAGTCTACTTCGCTCTTTTGCTTGGAATAAATTCGTCTGTGTCAAGGTCTTCTCAAACGGGGAGACTACCAAATGGGACACATCACGAAGACTCTGGCTGCCTTCGCAGCCACCGCAACTCTGCTCGCGGGCGCCTCCGCCACAGCACAAGCCCAATCCTTCATGCCGACCACCGGGCTCTCGAGCCAGCCCATCGGACATTACGAGTTCTGCCAGCGCGTGCCGCGGGAATGCGGCGCCACCAATGCTGCGGGCGCCCAGGTGGACCTGACACGTGAGCTGTGGGCCAAGATCGTCGAGGTCAACAACCTCGTGAACACGATGGTCACGCCGGTCACGGACTGGGAGCTGTGGGGCGTCGAAGAATTCTGGGCCTATCCGAAAAACGGCTATGGCGATTGCGAAGCCTATGCGCTGGAGAAGCGCCGGCAGCTCATCCAGGCCGGCGTTCCCGCCGCCAGCCTCCTGATGACGGTGGTGCGGCAGCAGAATGGCGAGGGCCACGCGGTGCTGACCGTGAACACCACGATGGGCGACTTCATCCTCGACAATCTCGAGCCCCGCGTCCTTCGCTGGCACGAGACCGATTACGAGATCCTCAAGCGCGTTTCGGAGCGCCATGCCGGTCAGTGGATCGGCGTCAGCGACCACCGCAACATTGTCGTCGGCAGCGTCCGCTAGAGAACAGAGAACACCCGGTCGAGTCCCCCCCCCCGTCCCCAACGACCGGGTCAGGAGCCGGCCCTTCCCCGGGGCCGGCTCCGCTTCATTGAGGGAAGCGGGGCAGTACCTAGGCGGGCTTAAGCGAAGACCGGAAGCGCCGGGCATTGGCCACGTAATGGTTGGCGGAGACCTTTAGCCGCGCGATTGCCGCATCGTCGAGCGTGCGCACGACCTTGGCGGGCGAGCCGACGATCAGCGAGTTGTCGGGAAAAATCTTGTTCTCGGTGACAAGTGCGCCGGCCCCCACCAGGCAGTTCTTGCCGATGACCGCGCCGTTGAGGATCGTCGCGCCCATTCCGACAAGCGAATTGTCACCGATGGTGCAGCCGTGGAGGATCGCACGGTGGCCAATCGTGCAGCCCTCGCCAACCGTCAGGGGATAGCCAGGATCCGTGTGCATCACGGTGAGTTCCTGCACGTTCGATCGCGCCCCGATCACAATGGGCTCGTTGTCGCCGCGCAAGACGGCGCCGAACCAGATGCCGACCTCGCTCCCCAAGGTCACGCGGCCGATCACCACCGCATCGGGCGCCACCCAGACAGTCTCCTCGTCTTCGATCGTTGGTGCGATGTCGTCGATTGTATAAAGCGGCATGGGTCCTCCCGGCACGAATGAGCGCACAACACTAGGCCGAGGCCGTGTGCCCGGGCAAGGCAATGGCGCGAGCGGGCTCGCCATTTACGGTCCATTTACCCCGTTCGTGCACCTATCGTTCATCATGAGCGGCATTGCCGCTGCTTCCGAGCGAGAATGTTGTTTCGTCCAGATGACCGACACGGCCGCGACCATCGAGCCCCCTGTCCGCCCTGCCTTCGTGCAGCGGGTCTTTGTTGTGTTCCTGGGACTGGCGCTGCTCTCGGGCGTCATCAGCGTGGGGGGGCACTGGCTGGGCGGCCGGCTGGCGCTCGGTGGTCATTCCGCTGAAACCACCGTCCACGAGATCGTGCTGGGCAACGATGTGCTCGCCATTGCGGAAAACACGATCCGTTTCGAGGAAGCGCGGCAATCCGGTGTGGTTAGTCGGCTCGACCTCTATTTGCGCTGGCCGGAACTCGACGGCTATGCGGAAGCGAGCCGGGATGCGTTCAATCATGCTGACGGATCGCGGGAGATCATCTTCGTGACCTTTCACCAGCGCCTGATGTCTCGCGACATGTCCGGCAGATTCGAGCCCATTTACGCCGCCCTGACCGAGCCTGGCACACCGGGGCCCGCCGGGCTGGACATGCGACCGTTCAAGCCCACGGCGGGCTATCTGGATGAGGTGCTGGCCGTTGGCCCCCAAGACGGGGCCGGCACTCGTTTCGTGGCCCGCTGCCTGACGGGTCCGCTGGCTGCTGAATCGCTCGCGCCCTGCGAACGGGACGTCCATCTGGGCGAAGGCCTCAGCGTCAATTACCGCTTTCCCGAACATCTGCTGCAGGAGTGGCGGCTGCTCGATTCAGCACTCGCCGCGCGGTTGGCGGTGATGCTTCAATCAGGCGAATGAACAAACGGAAACAGACCACCCCCCGCAGTCTGCTTCCGCAAGGCCGGCAGCTGCCGGCGTAGGCGAGAACGGCCTCTCTTGGGTCCGCCTAGCGGCCCCGAGACGCTTGTCCTCGCAACGTCCTGCCGCCCCGATGCGCCGTGCGGCACGGGCGGCATCAACGTCCTAGTTGACGGAATCCTTGAGGCCCTTGCCGGCCGAGAACTTCGGCACGTTGCGAGCCGGGATCTGGACCGCGTCGCCGGTCTGGGGATTGCGGCCGGTCGAAGCCTCACGGCGCGAAACCGAGAAGTTGCCGAAGCCGACGAGGCGCACGTCGCCGCCGTTCTTGAGTTCGCCCGTGATCACGGAGAATACCGCGTCAACCGCCGATTGCGCGTCGGCCTTGGAGATCTTTGCCTCGTCGGCGACCGCGGAAACTAGCTCGTTCTTGTTCATCAAAAACTTCCCTTCGCTATGAAAGACCGGAATGAACGACTCAACCGGCAGGTCCGGGATACTAGGCAGCCAAAGCCCGGCAACCAAGCTGTAAATTGCTCGAAAAGCCCGGAAATCCACGGTTTTCCGGCTCAGAAGACGGAAAAAGCCGGACCCAGGGGCCCGGCTCTTGAAATGTTACGAAATATGACGCCCGTCAGTGAGCCAGCAAGGTCTGGCTGGCATCGTCCGGCTTGGCTGCCGGCGCAGCCACTGGCTCGACCCATTCGATGGCCTCGGGCATCCTCACCAGCGCATGGCGCAGCACTTCGCCCACACGGCTGACGGGAATGATTTCGAGCCCGCTCTTCACGTTGTCGGGGATGTCCGCCAAATCCTTGGCGTTCTCTTCGGGGATCAGCACCTTCTTGATGCCACCGCGCAGAGCGGCGAGAAGCTTCTCCTTGAGACCGCCGATGGGCAGGATGCGACCACGCAGGGTGATCTCACCCGTCATCGCCACGTCCTTGTGGACCGGGATGCCCGTCATCACCGAAACAATCGCGGTGACCATGGCCGTGCCGGCAGAGGGCCCATCCTTCGGCGTGGCGCCTTCCGGCACGTGGACGTGGATATCGCGCTTTTCGAAGATCGGCGGCTCGATGCCGAAATCGACCGCCCTGGAGCGCACATAGGACGCGGCAGCGGAGATCGATTCCTTCATGACATCCCGAAGGTTGCCGGTGACGGTCATCTTGCCCTTGCCAGGCATCATGACGCCTTCGACGGTCAGCAGTTCGCCGCCCACTTCGGTCCACGCAAGACCGGTAACCACACCGACCTGATCCTCGCCTTCGACCTGTCCGACGCGGTAGCGCGGCACGCCGAGATACTCGTCGAGGTTCTTCTCGGTAATCTTCACCGACTTCTTGCCGGTCTTGAGGATCTCGGTCACGGCCTTGCGGGCGAGCTTCATCAGCTCACGCTCGAGGTTACGAACGCCGGCTTCGCGGGTGTAGGTCGAGATGGTGGCCAGCAGCGCCTCATCCGTGACCGAGAACTCCTTGGGCTGGAGCGCATGGTCACGGATCGCCTTGGGCAGCAGATGCCGCTTGGCGATCTCGATCTTCTCGTCCGCGGTGTAACCCGCGATGCGAATGATCTCCATGCGGTCCATCAGGGCCGGCGGGATGTTGAGCGTGTTGGCCGTCGTCACGAACATGACGTTCGACAGATCGTATTCGACCTCCAGATAGTGGTCCATGAACGTCGAGTTCTGCTCGGGGTCCAGGACTTCCAGCAGGGCCGAGGACGGATCGCCACGGAAATCCATGCCCATCTTGTCGATTTCGTCGAGCAGGAAGAGCGGGTTGGACTTCTTGGCCTTCTTCATCGACTGGATGACCTTGCCGGGCATCGAGCCGATATAGGTCCGCCGGTGACCGCGGATCTCGGCTTCGTCACGCACGCCGCCCAGCGCCATGCGGATGAACTCGCGGCCGGTCGCCTTGGCGATCGACTTGCCGAGCGACGTCTTGCCGACGCCGGGAGGCCCGACGAGGCAGAGGATCGGCCCCTTCAGCTTCTTCTGCCGGGTCTGGACGGCGAGGTATTCGACGATGCGCTCCTTGACCTTCTCGAGGCCGAAATGGTCGGCATCGAGCACGTCCAGCGCGTAGCCCAGATCCTTCTTGACCTTGGACGGCTTGTTCCAAGGAATGGAGAGCATCCAGTCGAGATAGTTGCGCACGACGGTCGATTCCGCCGACATCGGCGACATGGTCCGCAGCTTCTTCAGTTCGGCTTCCGCTTTCTCGCGGGCCTCCTTGGAAAGCTTGGTCTTCTTGATGCGCTCCTCGAGCTCGCCCGCCTCGTCGCGGCCGTCCTCGCCCTCGCCGAGCTCCTTCTGGATCGCCTTCATCTGCTCGTTGAGGTAATATTCGCGCTGCGTCTTCTCCATCTGGCGCTTGACGCGGCTGCGGATGCGTTTTTCGACCTGGAGCACCGAGATCTCGGACTCCATGTAGCCCATCGCCTTTTCGAGCCGTTCGCGCACGGAAAGCGTGGCGAGCATCTCCTGCTTGTCGGCAATCTTGACGGCAAGGTGGGAGGCGACGGTGTCGGCGAGTTTGGAATAGTCGTCGATCTGGCTGGCGGCGCCCACCACCTCAGGCGAGATTTTCTTGTTGAGCTTCACATAGTTCTCGAAATCGGCGACGACCGAGCGCGACAGCGCCTCGATCTCGACCTCGTCCTCGTCGGGCTCGGCAAGCGCGTCGGCTTCGGCCTCGTGGAATTCCGTGGTCGCGGTGTAGCCAGTGATGGCGGCGCGGCTGGCGCCTTCCACCAGCACCTTGACGGTGCCGTCTGGCAGCTTCAGGAGCTGCAGGACGTTGGCGAGCGTACCGACCTCGTGAATAGCGTCGGGTGCCGGATCGTCGTCGGAAGCATTCTTCTGGGTCGCCAGCAGGATCTGACGGTCGGACCCCATCACCTCTTCCAACGCCTTGATCGACTTTTCGCGCCCGACGAAGAGCGGGACGATCATGTGCGGGAAGACGACGATGTCGCGCAGGGGAAGCACGGGATATGTGCCGGAGGCGCCACTGGTCCGTTCGGATTTGCTCATAATCAAGCCTTTCATTGCACGGCCGCCCAATGGCCTGCCGCGAATCTCATTGTAACCGCTGGGATCAAATCCGCCTATCGCGGGAATACGAGGGGTTCAGCACGGAATTAATTACCCAGCCCTGATTCATAGGTGGAGGCCGGTCCCGCAAAGATCAAGGGCGGATGTGGCGTCCACGTTCCCGGCTCTGGCCCGACGACAATCATGCCGTCGGGCGTGGCGCACCAGGCCCTATCAGGCGCTGGCGCTGCCCTTTTCGTGCTCGCGCTCGGCATAGATGTAGAGCGGACGGGCATTGCCCTGCACGACCTCGTCGGAGATCACGACTTCGCGAACGCCTTCGAGCGCCGGCAGTTCGAACATGGTATCGAGCAGGATCGATTCCATGATGGAACGCAGTCCGCGTGCGCCAGTCTTGCGTTCGATGGCCTTCTTGGCGATCGCCGACATGGCGTTCTCATGGAAGGTGAGTTCCACGTTCTCCATGTCGAAGAGCCGCTGATACTGCTTGACCAGAGCGTTCTTCGGCTCGGTCAGGATCTGGATCAGCGCGGCCTCGTCGAGATCTTCCAGCGTCGCCAGAACCGGCAGACGACCAACAAATTCGGGGATCAGGCCGAATTTCAGCAGATCCTCCGGCTCGACCTTGCGGAAGAGCTCGCCCGTCTTGCGATCCTCCGGCGAGGACACGTTGGCCCCGAAGCCGATCGAGGTCTTGCGGCCGCGGTCGGAGATGATCCGGTCGAGGCCGGCAAAGGCGCCGCCGCAGATGAACAGGATGTTGGAGGTGTCCACCTGCAGGAACTCCTGCTGGGGGTGCTTCCTGCCGCCTTGGGGCGGCACGGAGGCAACGGTGCCTTCCATGATCTTCAACAGCGCCTGCTGGACACCCTCGCCCGACACGTCGCGGGTGATCGAGGGATTGTCCGACTTGCGGCTGATCTTGTCGATCTCGTCGATGTAGACGATGCCGCGCTGGGCACGCTCGACATTGTAGTCGGCCGACTGGAGCAGCTTGAGAATGATGTTCTCGACATCCTCGCCGACATAACCGGCTTCCGTCAGGGTCGTCGCATCGGCCATCGTGAACGGTACGTCGATGATCCGGGCCAGCGTCTGGGCCAACAGCGTCTTGCCGCAGCCCGTGGGGCCGATCAGCAGGATGTTCGACTTCGCCAGTTCCACGTCCTGGTTCTTGGCCGCATGGGCCAGCCGCTTGTAGTGATTGTGCACGGCGACAGAGAGCACGCGCTTGGCGTGGGACTGGCCGATCACGTAGTCGTCGAGAACCGTCAGGATTTCCTGTGGGGTGGGAACGCCTTCACGCGACTTCACCATCGAGGATTTGTTTTCCTCGCGGATGATGTCCATGCACAGCTCGACACACTCGTCGCAGATGAAAACCGTCGGGCCCGCGATCAGCTTGCGGACCTCATGCTGGCTCTTGCCGCAGAACGAGCAGTAGAGCGTATTCTTGGAATCGCCACCGCCGTTGCTGATCTTGCTCATATTCAATGTCCTTTTCGGCACTTCCGTCTCGCGGCCCGCCTGGACCGCGAAGCGCTTTGGCACTTTAGGGCGCGAAGCCATCGCTGCCAACCGGCCCGCCCCGCTTCCGACATTCCGGAATTTCGACCGTGTGGTCGGCTTCCCTGGATTCTCATTCGGAAAGTTGGCACTTGATCATCAAGATAGGCTTAAAGTGCCGGGCCGCCACCTCATCCGAGGGACGAGCCGTACCAATCGGCCCCAAGCCCTTAAAGACAACCACGAACCTTCCTGTTTCACCGATTCGAAACTATGTACGAAACCACGCACAGGGAAGGGCCAACTGTGGCAGAATTGACGCTGCCACAGTCAAAAATTGTTCACAATCCGCGCGACGGCGAGGATCAGTTGGCGACCGCCGCGTCCATCGCCTCGCGGTTGGTGATGACCTTGTCCACAAGCCCGAAATCACGCGCCTCTTCCGAGGTCATGAAATGGTCGCGGTCGAGCGTCTTCTCGATGGTGTCGTAGTCCTGACCGGTATGCTGGACATAGACCTCGTTGAGGCGGCGCTTCAACTTGATGATGTCCTGGGCGTGACGCTCGATGTCGGAAGCCTGACCCTGGAAACCGCCGGAGGGCTGGTGAACCATGATCCGCGCGTTCGGGGTGGTGAAACGCATGCCCTTTTCGCCCGCGCACAGAAGCAGCGAGCCCATGGAAGCCGCCTGCCCGACGCAGAGCGTCGAGACCGCCGGCTTGATGAACTGCATGGTGTCGTAGATGGCCATGCCGCTCGTCACCACGCCGCCGGGCGAGTTGATGTAGAGCGAGATTTCCTTCTTCGGATTCTCCGCCTCGAGGAACAGCAGCTGCGCGCAGACCAGCGTCGCCATGCCGTCTTCGATCGGGCCGGTGATGAAGATGATGCGCTCCTTGAGGAGGCGCGAAAAGATGTCGTAGGCCCGCTCGCCGCGATTGGTCTGTTCGACCACCATCGGCACGAGGTTCATCGCGGTTTCGACTGGATGCTTCATCGGGCATGTCCCTTGTGCTTGGAGCGATTCGCGACCGGACGGTGGAATCTGAATGGGTGTCGGCTCTAGATAGGTTGGCGGACGGGGCCAGCGCAAGGGCTAGGCGGCTTCGGCGCGCAGCCACCTGCCGAGTGCTGCCATGTCGCAGCCTTCGACCGCGTCCGCAACACGCCGCCCAACCGCGGCGCCGAACTTGTAGCCGTGGCCAGAACAGGCCGAGACGACGAGCGCGCGCCCGGCCTCATGGGCAAAGAAGCGCTCGTCCTCGGTGAAGGTGCAGGCACAGGAAAGGGTCTCCTTGACCGCGTAATCCTCGATCCGGGCGATCGGGGGTCCGAAGAGATTGCGGATCTTATCGCCCTCGCTTGGCCGCGGCGCGCGGTTGGCACTGGGGTCGTCGGTTGCCTCCTTGTGGAGCCCGGAGCCGAATTTCAGCCCGGCACCGCCGGTGGGCGGGATGATGTAGCCATCCGTCTCGCCGCCGACGTCGAGGATGACCGGCGCCTTTTCCCAGGCCGCCTTCAAATCGGCCGGTGGCTCCAGGTAGACCACGGCGGTGCGGTAGGTCGTCAGATCGGCGACGAGTTTTGGGAACAGTTTTGGGACCCAGGCGCCCGCGGTCACGACGACGCGGTCGGCAACAATGGAATCACCCCTTTCGAGCTGCAGGCGACCTTCTTCCGGATCCACGGAGACCACCCGGGTGTGCTCCAGCACGGTCGCGCCGTTGCGACTCAGCCAATCGGCCATGCCGGCCGCGATCCTGCGACAGTGAAGCGCACCGCCTTCGGGCGAGTGAAAGACGAAACGCATCGAACCCGCATCGAGGAACGGCCAGCGTTCCGCCGCCTCGGCGGGCGTGAAGAGTTCGTGCACGAAACCACCGGCTTTCATGCCCTCGAGATACTGCTCGGCATCGTCGCCTTCCTCGCGCGACACGCAGATGAAGCCGCGCGGATCGTAGTGGCTTGTCCCGAGGTCGGCCCACAAAGCGTCCCAGGCCTCGTAGGCCTCGGTGATGGCGCGGCCATAGCCGCTGCCGGGACCGTAGGCGCGCCGGATGATGCGGTGGTGGTCGCCGGATGCGGCGAGCGGATTGGGAATCGGGCCCTGCTCGATCAGCGTGACGTCGTGGCCGCGTGCCGTCAGCGCCCAGGCGGTCGACATCCCGGCGATGCCGGCGCCAACGATGGCAATCTTCATGGGACAATCTTCATGGGAAATCTCCGCAGGCAGGACGGCAAAGCTTAGCCTCTGGCACAGGCTTGGCAAGAAGCGCTAAGGAGCGGCGATGAGACAGACAGCCCCCGAACACCTCGCCTTCGATCCGGCCAGCCGAAAGGTCCGGATCGACCCGCACGACGACCGCTTCGTGCAGAACCCCTATGATGCCTATGCCTTCCTCAACGGGGTCGCGCCGGCCTTCTACTGGGAGGAGTTTGGCCACTGGTGCCTGGCAGGCTATGACGACGTCAACCGGCTATTCCGCGACAAGCGCTTCGGCCGCGAGCGACCTGGCGGCTACATGCAGGCGGTAAAGGCCACGGGCGACCGTTCGCACCTTGCAGCCTTCGACGCCGTGGAGGCGGGTTCGATGCTCGAACTGGAGCCGCCGGTCCACACGCGGTTGCGCACCCTCGTCAACCGCGCCTTCGTCTCCCGCCAGGTGGAGCGGCTGCGACCGCGCGTCGAGGCCTTGGCGCACCGGTTGATCGACGGTTTTGCGGCCAAGGGCGAAGACGATCTGATCCCTGCCTTCGCCACGCCGCTGCCGGCCACGGTGATCGCCGAGATGATGGGCCTGCCCGCCGAGACGGGACCGCAGCTTGTGGCCTGGTCGAATGACATGGTGCGGATGTACATGCATGCGCCGACCCGGGCCGACGCGGAGCGCGCCAACGCCTCGGCCGCTGCCTTCGCCGCATTCATCCGCCACCACGCCGAAGAACGGCGCAAGGACCCGGGCGACGATTTGTTGAGCGTGCTGACAGCGGCGCATGAAAGCGGCGACCGGCTGTCGGAGGACGAACTCGTTTCCTCGGCGATCCTGCTCCTGAATGCCGGCCACGAGGCAACCGTGCACCAGACCGGCAATGCCGTGCGCACGATCCTTCAAGAGGGCGGAGACCCGCGCCGATTCTTCGCTGGTGATGCCGCAACCGCGGCCACGGTCGAAGAATGCCTGCGCCTCGACGCGCCGCTGCACATGTTCACCCGTTTTGCCTATGAAAAGGTGGAAATCGCCGAGGGCATCGTTCTGGAACCGGGCGACAGGGTCGGCCTGCTGCTGGGGGCGGCGAATACCGATCCGGCGGCCTTCGAAGACCCCCTCGCCTTCCGGCCGGGCCGGGTTGATCAGAAGAACGTCTCCTTCGGCGCGGGAATCCACTTCTGCATCGGCGCGCCGCTGGCGCGGCTGGAAATGCAGGTGGCGCTCAAAACCTTGTTCGAGCGCCTGCCGGAGCTGAGGCTCGCGGAAGAACCGCGCTACAGCGACAGCTACCATTTTCACGGGCTGGAGAAACTGGTGGTGCGGTGATTGAATATAGCAAGATGATTTGCTAATTTTTACCTTAATTTTCCTCGAAGGGCAGAGAAACAACAGTGCACAAAACTGAGCGATCAGTCGCTGTCATCACGGGCGTCGCGATCATATTTTTTGCGATGTTTCTCGTTCTGCGGAACGAACCGTTCGCATCGCCCGATTTGGCACGCATCATGCGCATCATTCTTTCATTGGGTATCGGGATTTTGGGCGCTTCCATTCCCGGCTTTTTGAAGGTTCAGTACAATTTCGCTGGAATTGCTGTTCGCGCAGGTGGTGCACTGGCATTATTTGTTCTGACATACTTCGGCTCGCCACACGTCGATGCACTAAATCTCAAAGACCCAGAGGTGGTCGCTTATCTGCAGCGCGTCGATTTTCGTACACGAGCATCTCCTCGCGAGGACGAAGGAAATCGGCGCGCCGCTGATATGGCTGCAACCCTCTCAGTCTCGATACGGAACAGGGCAGAACCAGCACGGACCGCCTTTTTAAAGCGAACGGAAGTCCGACTTCATCTTGCAGAACAGGAAAGAACTCTTCATTGGCAGTATTTTGTTAATATGCACGAAGAAGCCGAAGGCGTATGGTTAGGCCGTAGACTCATTACGGCAGGCACCAGATGCGGGTTGCGACGAGCTTGACGGCGGCGAGGTAGTTGGCCGGGTCCTTGTCGTAGCGCGTGGCGATGCCTCGGAAGTGTTTGATGCG